>Ga0233432_10001898_pt1 | contig 19827 bp, 32 predicted proteins | sample SI_122_August201_6_FD_179870 | JGI IMG/M metagenome (GOLD analysis project Ga0233432, IMG submission 179870) | Seawater microbial communities from Saanich Inlet, British Columbia, Canada - SI_122_August2016_10_MG | ecosystem: Environmental > Aquatic > Marine > Inlet | place: Canada: British... | reverse complement strand
TAATCCTGATACAGTATCTGGATTAGCCGAGGGTAGTTATTATGTTACAACTCAAGATGCTTTAGGCTGTGAGGTTTTAGATAGTATTTACGTTTCTGAGCCTGAGCCACTAACAATGCAAGCTACTGCTCTTTCTTGGATATCTTGTTTTGGTGCCGATGATGGTCTTGCTTATGCTACAGGACAAGGGGGTAATACGCCATATACATTTACTTGGTCTTCTAATAATCAAGTAGGAGACACGATAAATACAATTACTCCTGGTACTCATGTAGTAACAGTAGTTGATAATAGAGGTTGTACTGCAAATGATACGGTTTATATGTATGAGCCAGATCTTTTAGAGATAGATATTGATACTTCTTTAACAATATGGCCTTACTGTATTGGGGTCAACTCTGCAAGCTTAACATCAATAGCTTCGGGAGGAACAGTAGGCTATACTTACCTTTGGGATGATAATTTAGTAGCTCCTCAGTTTACCGCTACTGCGAGTCATTTGTTAGCAGGTGTTTATACAGTAACAGTAACTGATGCTAGAGGATGTACTGCTAGCGATACTGAAGATATAGATAGTACCACTAATACAATGAGTTCAAGCATTAGTATATTATCCAATGTAAGTTGTTTTGGAGGTAGTGACGCTGCAGTAGAAGCGATTACTTTAGGTGCTCATGCTCCATATAGCTACCAATGGTTTGGACCTAACGGTTTTTACAGTACTACAAGTAGTATTAGTTCTCTATATGCAGAGACTTATTCAGTGACTGTATCTGACACTAATAATTGTACAGTAAATACAAGTATTAATCTTACAGAACCAGCAGCGCTTATCTTTACAAGCCTTGCTTCAACAGATGCAACATGTTTAGGTGCTTGCGATGGAACTATCGAGATTAGTTTAACAGGAGGAACAGCTCCTTATACAGGTCATGCTCAAAATAATAATACAGGAAATAGCTTAATGAATTTACTCTCTGGCGACAGTCTTTTTGGCGGAGTTTGTGCAGGTGATTATACTATTAGCCTAAGCGATGCTCACGGATGTTCTTCAGAATTACTTGTTGGAGGTAATGATCAGCAAACTATAAATGCATTAGATACTATAAATGTTGCTGTTGATCCTCTCTCATGTTTCTTTATCTTCTGTCATGGAGATAGTACAGGGGGAGTTGCTTTAGACTTTTTAAGTTACGATACATCATATTCTTATAATTGGTATGAAGCAAATGATCCAAGTACTAGTCTTGGTAATATGACACAGATTATGAATTTAGGAGCGGGAGCTTATGTTATAGAGGCTAACTATTTAGGTTGTGTTGCTACTGATACTATGGTGCTTAATCAGCCAGATCCAATCCAAATCACAGGAACATTTACTCATCTCTTATGCTATGGAGATAACGATGGTGCTGTTGATATTAATGTTACTGGAGGAAGTCCAAGCAGTAATGGCTATACTTATCTTTGGAGTAATAATGTAACTTCTCAAGATTTAAGTAATGTAGGAGCTGGATTATATACTCTTACAGTTACCGACTCTCTGTCATGCGTTGCAACATATGATGCTAGATTAACAGAGCCTGATGAATTAGAAGTAACTATTGTAGAGACAAGCCCTTTTGTACTAGAGCTTTCGACAGTAATAGGAGGTACTCCTTCATATACTTATGCTTGGTACGAATCAGGAAATAATGTTGGAACAGGAACTTCTTACGTTGTGTCAACTAATGGAACATACTCTTTAGAAGCTACAGATGCAAATAACTGTACTAACACATCAAACAGTATCACTTATAATGTAGCATCTGTAATAAATGGAGAGGAAGTTAGCTTTAGAGTTTATCCAAATCCATTTAGAGAAGAAGCTACTATTGATTTTGGATACACAGTAAATGAAGCAACAATAAGTATTGTTGATATTTATGGAAAACTTATAGAGCAACATGAGGTTGTAAATGCAAGTTCATTTATAATCACAAATAAGAACAAAGCTAGCGGTGTCTATTTTATGAAAATGGAAACAGCCAATAAATTGTACAACACAAAAATTATTATTAAATAATAATTCTCATCTTAAATCTTGTTAAAATTTATTAATAAACAGTTGATTACTAGATGTTTGAGTGGTAATTAATGTGCTTTTTGTTTTTAGAACCCTTTACTAGAAATAAATTATAATTTTTTCAGAGATAAAAAAAAATCATATCTATTTCATATTATTACAATAAATTATTACTTTTGCCGACCATTTTAGTAAAGATATAATATGCCGACAATACAACAATTAGTAAGAAAAGGTAGGGTAACTATCAAGAAAAAGAGTAAATCTTTAGCCTTGAAAAATTGTCCTCAAAGAAGAGGAGTATGTACAAGAGTTTATACTACCACACCAAAAAAACCAAATTCAGCTCTTAGAAAAGTAGCTAGAGTTAGATTAACAAATGGAAATGAGGTGAATGCATATATTGGTGGTGAAGGTCATAATTTACAAGAATATTCTGTTGTGTTAGTTAGAGGTGGAAGAGTAAAAGATTTACCAGGTGTAAGATATCATATTGTTAGAGGTGCACTTGATACTTCAGGTGTTAATGAAAGAACACAAAGAAGATCAAAATATGGAGCTAAGAGACCAAAGAAATAAATAAATGAGAAAAAAAAGAGCCAAAAAAAGATTACTTATCCCAGATTCAAAATTTGGAAGCACATTAGTTACTAGGTTTGTTAATAACCTTATGCTTGATGGAAGAAAGAATACAGCATTCAAAGTTTTTTATGATGCTATGAATAATATTTCTGAAAAAATTACTGAAGAAAGCTCGCTTCAGGTATTTGAAAAGTCTCTAGAAAATGTAATGCCACATGTTGAAGTTAGAAGTAGAAGAATTGGTGGGGCAACATTTCAGATTCCTCATCCTGTAAGGGAAGATCGTAGAGTTTCTTTAGGTATGAAGTGGATGATTGGTGCCGCTAGAAAAAGAAATGAGAAAACAATGCAGCAAAAATTAGCTGGTGAAATAATGGCTGGATATAAAGAAGAAGGTTCTGCGTACAAGAAAAAACAAGATACTCATAAAATGGCAGAAGCTAATAAAGCTTTCTCTCATTTTAGATTTTAAATTATAACAATGGCAAGAGATTTAAATTTTACAAGAAATATTGGTATTGCGGCGCATATTGATGCTGGAAAGACCACTACTACTGAAAGAATTCTTTACTATGGTGGTGTAAATCACAAAATTGGAGAGGTTCATGATGGTGCTGCTACAATGGATTGGATGGAGCAAGAGCAAGAAAGAGGAATTACAATTACTTCTGCTGCAACTACATTAGGTTGGGATTATAGAGGTCAAAATTATCATGTAAATATTATTGATACTCCTGGTCACGTAGATTTTACTGTTGAAGTTAATAGATCGTTAAGAGTATTAGATGGATTAGTATTTTTATTTAGTGCAGTTGATGGTGTTGAGCCACAATCAGAAACTAATTGGAGGTTAGCTAATAATTATAATGTTCCTAGAATAGGTTTTGTAAATAAGATGGATCGTCAAGGTGCAAACTTTTTAAAGGTTTCTGCACAAGTAAAAGAAATGCTTGGAAGCCATGCTCTACCACTTCAAATTCCAATTGGTGCTGAAGATGATTTTAAAGGTGTTGTTGATTTGATAAACTTCAAAGGAATTGTTTGGAACGAAGAGGATCAAGGAATGACTTACAAAGAAGTTGAAATACCAGCAGATATTATTGATGAAGCTAGAGATTACAGAAGTCAATTACTGGAGGCAGTTGCCGAGTTTGATGAATCTTTAATGGAAAAATATTTTGAAGATGAAAATTCTTTAACCGAAAGAGAAATTCTAACGGCACTTCGTCAAGCAACTATTACTGGAAAGGTAGTCCCAATGATGTGTGGTTCTGCTTTTAAGAATAAAGGAGTTCAGACTATGCTTGACATGGTTATGGAAATTCTTCCATCACCTCTAGATGTTGAAGCGATTACAGGAACTAACCCTGATACTGAGGCTGAAGAAAGTAGAAAGCCAGATGCAAATGAACCTTTTGCTGCATTAGCATTTAAAATTGCTACCGATCCATATGTTGGGAGATTATGTTTTACAAGAGCATATTCAGGTACTCTAGAGCAAGGTACTTTTGTAAATAATTCTAGAACTGGTAAGAAAGAAAGAATTTCAAGAATTTATCAAATGCATTCTAATAAGCAGAATCAGATTGATACTCTCCAAGCTGGAGATATTGCTGCTTTAGTTGGTTTTAAAGATATCAGAACTGGAGATACATTATGTGATTTAAAATCACCTATTGTTTTAGAATCTATGGATTTTCCAGATCCTGTTATTGGAATTGCTATAGAACCAAAAACACAAAAAGATTTAGACAAATTAGGAGTAGCTTTAGGAAAGCTTGCTGAAGAAGATCCAACTTTTACAGTTAAAACTGATGAAGATTCTGGACAAACTATCATTTCTGGAATGGGTGAACTTCATTTAGATATAATTGTTGATAGATTAAGAAGAGAGTTTTCTGTTGATGTTAATCAAGGAGCACCGCAGGTTGCTTACAAGGAAGCAATTACTTCTTCTGTTGATCACAAAGAAGTATATAAAAAACAATCAGGTGGACGTGGTAAGTTTGCAGATATTAGATTTGAAATGTCCCCAATTGATGCTGACTTTGAAGAAGAAGGGCTTCAGTTTATTAATAAAATAAAAGGAGGAAACATTCCAAAAGAATTTATTCCATCTGTTGAGAAAGGTTTTAATATGGCGATGTCAAATGGAGTTTTAGCTGGTTTCCCATTAAATTCAATGAAAGTTACTCTTTATGATGGTTCTTATCATGATGTTGATTCAGATGCATTATCATTTGAGTTATGTGCTCAAATTGCATTTAAATCTGCAGCAAAGCAAGCATCTCCTGTGTTACTAGAGCCAATAATGAAATTAACAGTCATTACACCTGAGGAAAATATGGGTGATGTAATCGGAGATTTAAATAGAAGAAGGGGACAAGTTGAGGGTATGGATGACAAAGGAGGAGCAAAAGTAGTTAATGCAAAAGTTCCTTTATCTGAAATGTTTGGATACATTACAGATTTAAGAACAATCACTTCTGGTAGAGCAACATCTACAATGGAGTTCTTTGCTTTTGAAAATGCTCCCAAGAATATTTCTGAAGAGGTAATTGCTAACGTAAAAGGAGAAAAATAAAATATAATTATGGCACAAAAAGTTAGAATAAAACTTAAGTCTTTTGATCATACATTAGTTGATCAATCAGCAGAAAAAATTGTAAAAACAGTAAAAAACTCTGGTGCAATAATTAGTGGTCCAATTCCACTTCCAACTCACAAAAGAATTTATACAGTATTGCGTTCGCCTCACGTTAACAAGCAAGCAAGAGAGCAGTTTCAACTTGCTAACCACAGAAGATTGATGGATATATATTCTTCTTCTTCAAAAACAATAGACGCACTAATGAAATTAGAATTACCAAGTGGTGTAAAGGTTGAAATTAAAGTAATTTAAATTAAAGAAAGATGGCTGGATTAATAGGAAAAAAAATAGGTATGACGTCAATGTTCTCTGAAGAAGGAAAGAACATACCTTGTACAATAATTGAAGCTGGTCCTTGTGTTGTAACTCAGATTAAAACTCAAGAATCGGACGGATACAGTGCATTACAGATTGCTTTTGATAACCAAAAAGATTCACGTCTTTCTAAAGCGCTCTTAGGTCATCTTAAAAAAGCTGGCGCACCTGCATCTAAAAAAATTGTAGAAATATCTTTTGATGAAGGTATTTCAATGGGAGACACTTTAAGTGTTGATTTATTTGCCGAAGGTGATTTTGTTACTGTAGTTGGAAACTCAAAGGGTAAAGGATTTCAAGGAGTTGTAAAAAGACATGGCTTTGCCGGAGTTGGTGATGCTACTCACGGACAACATAATAGGCTTCGTGCACCAGGATCGATTGGTGCTGCTTCATATCCTGCAAGAGTATTTAAGGGAATGAGAATGGCAGGTCAAATGGGTAATGCTAGAGTCAAAGTTGAGAACTTACAAGTGATGAGAGTAATGAGTGAGAAAAACATTATGATTGTTAAAGGTGCTGTTCCTGGAGCAAAAAATTCATATATAATAATTGAGAAATAATGAAGATAGCTGTACATAATATAAAAGGAAAAGAGACTAAGAAAAAAGTTGATTTAAGTAAAGATGTCTTTGGTATTGAGCCTAATGACCATGCTATTTACTTAGATGTTAAGCAGCATCTTGCAAGTCAAAGATCAGGTACACATAGTGCAAAAGAAAGAGGTCAGATAACAGGTAGTAGAAGAAAGTTAAGAAAGCAAAAAGGGAGTGGAGCTGCAAGGGTTGGTGATATAAAGAACCCACTATTTAGAGGTGGAGGTAGAGTGTTTGGTCCAAGACCTAGAAATTATGGTTTCAAAGTAAATAAAAAGGTAAAAAGACTTGCTAGAAAATCTGCACTTACTCACAAGCTTAATAAAAATAATATCATTATAGTTGAAGATTTTAATTTTGACACCCCATCTACTAAACTTTATTCTAATGCATTAGCTAGTTTTGAATTATTAGATAACAAAACATTATTGGTATTAGATAAACCAAATAATAATGTTCTTTTATCTTCTAGAAATTTAAGAAATGCAAAAGTTGTACTTGCTTCTGAATTAAATACATATGATATTATGAACGCTAATAAGATGTTATTTATAGAATCTTCAATCAAAGTTGTTGAAGAAACTTTTTAATTATATAGATATGAGTATTATAAAGAAACCAGTAATCACAGAAAAAATGACGCTAGAAAGTGAAAAATTTAATCGTTATGCGTTTGTGGTTGATAGAAAAGCAAATAAGATACAAATTAAAAAGGCAGTTGAAGAGCAATATGATGTTGTTGTTGATTCTGTTAGAACAATGGTTTGTATTGGAAAGAAAAGAGTTAGAGGAACAAAATCTGGTATGATTGTTGGAAAAACAAGTACATATAAAAAAGCAATTGTTCAATTACCAGAGGGTGAAGCTATAGATTTTTACAGTAATATTTAATAAAAGAAAATGGCAGTAAGAAAATTTAAACCAATAACACCAGGGCAAAGACATAAAGTAGCAATATCTTTTGATACTATTACTAAATCTAAGCCTGAAAAAAGCTTACTTGTACCTAATCATAGATCAGGGGGTAGAAATGATACGGGTAAAATGACTATTGCAAATGTTGGTGGAGGTCACAAGAAAAAATATAGATTAATTGATTTTAAAAGAGAAAAGATAAATGTCCCAGCAAAAGTTGCGTCTATTGAATATGATCCAAATAGAACTGCTAATATTGCTTTGCTTCATTACAAGGATGGTGAAAAAAGATATATTATTGCTCCAGAAGGTCTAACTGTTGGAATGGAATTGATATCTAGTAAAGATGCACCTATAAATATTGGAAATACATTGCCCCTTAGCTCATTACCTTTAGGTACAATTATTCATAATATAGAATTAAAGCCAGGTCAAGGAGCAATTATGGTAAGAAGTGCAGGTTCATTTGCTCAGTTAATGGCTAGAGATGGAAAATATGCTACTATTAAGTTGGCATCAGGTGAAATTAGAAGAATTTTAACTACTTGTTTAGCAACTATTGGTTCTGTTTCAAATTCTCAACATCAACTACAAATTTCTGGTAAAGCAGGAAGAAGTAGATGGCAAGGTCGTAGACCAAACGTTAGAGCTACTGTAAAGAATCCAGTTGATCATCCAATGGGTGGTGGTGAAGGAAAACATTCTGGAGGTTTACCACGAAACAAGAATGGAGTTCCTGCTAAAGGATACAAAACAAGAAATAAAAAGAAAGCTTCTGATAAATACATAATTGAAAGAAGAAAAAAGAAATAAAATATGGCTAGATCACTAAAAAAAGGACCCTATATTCACTATAAGTTGCAAAAGAAAGTTGACGCAATGAATGAATCAGGAAAGAACTCTGTAATCAAAACATGGTCAAGAGCATCTATGATTTCTCCAGACTTTGTTGGGAAAACTATTGGTGTTCATAATGGTAGACAGTTCATTCCTGTATTTATTACTGAAAACATGGTCGGTCACAAGCTTGGAGAGTTTTCTCCAACAAGAACTTTTAGAGGTCACGGAGGAAACAGAAAAAAATAAAAATAAATGGGAGCTAGAAAACGTATAAAAGCAGATAGCATGAAGGAAGCTAGAAAAAACATCGCTTTTGCTAAACTTAATAATTGTCCTACATCTCCAAGAAAAATGAGATTGATTGCTGATTTAATTAGAGGAATGGATGCAGAAAAAGCTTTATCTGAATTAAAGCATAACCCAAAAGAAGCCTCGATCAGAATGGAGAAACTATTACTTTCTGCCCTGGCAAATTGGGAGGCAAAAAATGATGGAAAAAATATGGATGAAAGTAATCTTTATGTTTCAGAAGTTAAGGTTGACAGTGGAAGGATGTTAAAAAGAATACAACCAGCACCTCAAGGTAGGGCACATAGAATTAGAAAAAGATCTAATCATGTTACAATAGTTGTTGATAGTAGAGAAATAGAAACAAATTAAAATATGGGACAAAAAACAAATCCAATAGGTTTTAGATTAGGTATAATTAGAGGATGGGAGTCTAATTGGTACGGTGGAAATAATTTTGGAGATAAACTTGCTGAGGATGCAAAAATTAGAAAATATCTTAGAGTAAGGTTGTCTAAGGGAAGTGTATCTAAAATTGCCATTGAAAGAACATTAAAGTTGGTTACTATTACAATTCACACAGCACGACCAGGTATTATTATAGGAAAAGGAGGTCAAGAGGTAGAGACACTAAAACAAGAAATTAATAAGATAACTAACAAAGAAATTCAAATAAATATTTTTGAGGTCAAAAAACCTGAACTAGAAGCAACTCTTGTTGCAGATAGTATTGCTAGACAAATAGAAGGTAGAATTTCATACAAAAGAGCTATTAAGATGTCAATTGCCTCTACTATGAGAATGGGAGCTGAGGGAATTAAAGTTCAAATATCAGGAAGATTAAATGGTGCTGAAATGGCACGTTCTGAAATGTATAAAGATGGAAGAACTCCTCTACATACTTTTAGAGCAGATATTGATTATTGTTTGGCAGAAGCACAAACAACATATGGTTTGATTGGAGTAAAGGTTTGGATTTGTCGTGGTGAAGTTTATGGGAAACGTGATTTAATGCTGCATTTCAAAACTCCAAAGAAAACTGGTGGAATGAATCAGAAAAGAAGAAGAAAATAATTAAATAGAAAATACAAAGAAATGTTACAACCAAAAAAGACAAAATTCAGAAAAATGCAGAAGGGAAGGATGAAGGGTAATGCCCAAAGAGGTCATCTTCTAGCTTTTGGGTCATTTGGTATTAAAGCACTTGAAGAAACTTGGTTAACTGCACGACAAATTGAAGCAGCGAGGATAGCTGTTACAAGATACATGAAAAGACAAGGTCAAGTTTGGATTAGAGTATTTCCTGATAAGCCAATAACAAAAAAACCTGCTGAAGTAAGAATGGGAAAAGGTAAAGGGGCACCTGAATATTGGGCTGCAACTGTAAGTCCAGGTAGAATGATCTTTGAATGTGATGGTGTTGACATGGATACTGCTAAAGAAGCTTTAAGATTAGCTGCGCAAAAGTTGCCGATTAAAACGAAATTTGTAGTTAGAAGAGATCTACAAGCTTAAATTATAAAGAAATGAAAGATACAGTACTAACAGAAATGCCTTTGAATGAATTAAATGACCTTTTACTTTCTGAAAAGGAAAGGTTGGTTAAACTAAAAATGAGCCATGCAGTTTCTCCTTTAGAAAATCCATTGTCTATAAAATATGCAAGAAAAAAAATTGCTAGAGTTATGACAGAACTTTCTAAAAGAAAAAATACAGCTAAATAAAATTTAGATATGAACAGAAATTTAAGAAAAGAAAGAATTGGTGTTGTTACAAGTAACAAAATGGATAAATCTATTGTTGTTTCAATCGCAAGAAGAGTAAAACACGATTTATATGGGAAATTCCTTAATAAAACATCAAAATTTATTGCTCATGACGAAAAAAATGAGTGTAATGAAGGAGATACTGTAAAGATAATGGAAACACGTCCAATGAGTAAAAGTAAAAATTGGCGATTAGTAGAAATAATTGAAAGAGTAAAATAATGATACAATCAGAATCAAGACTTAATGTAGCAGATAATAGTGGAGCTAAACAAATACTATGTATTAGAGTGTTAGGTGGCACAAAAAAAAGATATGCTTCAGTTGGTGACAAAATAGTAGGGACAGTTAAAAATGCAACTCCTTCTGGAACAGTTAAAAAAGGACAAGTTGTAAAAGCTGTTGTTGTTAGAGTTAAAAAAGAGGTTAGAAGACCTGACGGTTCGTATATAAGATTTGGTGATAACGCATGTGTTATTATTGATGAAAATGGACAAATGAAAGGAACTCGTGTTTTTGGTCCTGTAGCAAGAGAGTTAAGAGAAAATGATTTTATGAAAGTAGTTTCACTAGCACCAGAAGTTTTATAATTAATGATATGGGAAAATTAAAGATTAAGAAAGATGATACAGTGCTTGTTTTAACAGGTACTTCAAGAGGTTCAAAAGGAAAAGTTGTAAAAGTAATTCCGAGTGAGAATCGTGCAATTGTTGAAGGGGTTAATATGGTTTCAAAGCATACAAAACCAAATGCAGCTAACCCTCAGGGAGGAATCGTTAAGCAAGAATCACCTATTCATATTTCAAATTTGAAATTGGTTGATCCTTCTTCTGGAAAACCTACACGTGTTGGTAGAAAAAAAGATGAGAATACTGGTAAAATAGTTAGATTCTCAAAAACAACTAAAGAAGTAATAAAGTAATGGAATATACACCTAGACTAAAGAAAAAATATAATTCTGAGATTGTAAACAATCTTAAGAATAATTACAAATCAGTGATGCAAGTTCCAAAACTTACAAAGATTTCTATAAATCAAGGAGTTGGAAATGCAGTTAACGACAAAAAATTAATTGAAGCTGCTCAACAAGAAATGACTCTTATTGCTGGACAAAAAGCTGTTTTAACAAAATCTAGAAAAGATATATCAAATTTTAAACTTAGAAAAGGAATGCCTGTAGGAGTTATGGTAACCTTAAGAGGTGATAGAATGTATGAATTTCTAGATAGGTTCGTCACTTCAACTTTACCAAGGGTCAGAGATTTCCAAGGACTCCCTAACAAAGGATTTGACGGCAGGGGTAATTACACCTTAGGAATTAAAGAGCAAATAGCTTTTCCTGAGATTAGTATTGATAAAGTTTTAAAAGTTACTGGTATGGATATAACTTTTGTAACTAATACTGATTCAGATGAAGAAGCACTGACACTATTAACGGAGTTAGGACTTCCATTTAAAAATAAAAATAAATAAAACTCGATATGGCAAAAGAATCAATGAAGGCTCGTGAGGTAAAAAGACAAAAATGCGTAGATAAGTATGCAGAAAAAAGAGCAGCGCTGAAAGCTGCCGGTGATTATGAAGGGCTTCAAAAATTACCAAAGAATGCTTCACCTATTAGATTGCATAACAGATGCAAATTAACTGGCCGTCCAAAAGGATATATGAGACAATTTGGTTTATCTAGAGTTATGTTCAGAGAAATGGCAAATTTTGGCCTTATTCCTGGAGTTAAAAAAGCAAGTTGGTAAATAAAAGAAATTAAACAAATGTATACAGATCCAATATCAGATTATTTAACAAGACTAAGAAACGCACAAATGGCTGGTCATAAAGTTGTTGATATACCTGCATCTAACTTGAAGAAAGAAATAACAAAAATCCTTCATGAAAAGGGGTATATTCTTAATTATAAATTTGAAGATGAAGTGAATTTTCAAGGTAATATTAAGGTTGCTTTAAAGTACAATGTAAGAACAAAAATGCCAGCAATTAAGAAACTTATTAGAATTAGTAAGCCAGGTTTAAGAAAATATACTGATTCTAAAAATTTACCAAGAGTAATTAATGGTTTGGGAATAGCAATTATTTCTACATCAAAAGGAGTAATTACAGATAAAGAAGCAAGAGACTTAAATATTGGTGGTGAAGTAATATGCCACGTTTATTAATAAATATAAGTAAATAGAAATGTCAAGAATAGGAAATAACCCGATAAGTATTCCTGAAGGAGTATCAGTTAATTTTAATAACAATGTTATTAATGTTAAGGGTAAGTTAGGAGAGTTATCTCAAGATATTAACTCAAATATTAGTGTAAATATTTCTGATAATGAGATTGTTTTTTCAAGATCTAATGATCAAAAAGAAAATAGATCATTACATGGCTTATACAGAGCATTAGTATCTAATATGATTATTGGTGTTTGTGATGGTTATACAAAAAAATTAGAATTAATTGGTGTTGGTTACAGAGCAACAGCAAGTGGTCAAAAACTTGATTTTTCTGTAGGATTTTCACACAATATTGTTTTTGAAATTCCAGCTGAAGTTAAAGTTACAGCGGAAACAGAAAAAGGTAAAGCTCCTGTGATTACATTGACTTCTCACGATAAACAATTATTAGGTGCTGTTGCTTCAAAGATTAGATCGTACAGAAAACCTGAGCCATATAAAGGAAAAGGGATTAGATACATGGGAGAATATGTTAGAAGAAAAGCAGGTAAAACTGCAGCTAGCTAAAAAAAATAAATATGATAAAGTCAAAGAAAGATAAAAGACAAAAAGCAAGATTTAAGATTAGAAAACGTGTTTCTGGAACAAAAGCAATGCCAAGACTTGCTGTGTTTAGAAGTAATAAAGAGATATATGCTCAGTTAATTGATGATGATTCATCATCAACTTTAGTTGCTGCATCATCTAGAGAAAAAGCTGCTTCAAAAGATAAAACTAATAAAGTTGATCAAGCTAAGTTAGTTGGTAAGTTAATTGCTGAAAGAGCAAAGGATGCTGGTGTGAAAAGTGTAGTTTTTGACAGAGGAGGTTTTTTATATCATGGAAGAGTAAAAGCTTTAGCTGATTCAGCTAGGGAAGCAGGATTAAATTTTTAATAAATATATATGTTAGAATTAGCAAAAGACAAAAAAGTAAAAATATCATCTGATATTGAACTAAAGGACAGACTAGTTGGTATTCAACGTGTTGTTAAGGTAACAAAAGGAGGTAGAGCTTTTGGGTTTTCAGCAATAGTTGTAGTTGGTGATGAAAAAAGTATTGTTGGAATAGGATTAGGAAAATCTAAAGATGTATCAACAGCAATTGCAAAGGCTATTGAAGCAGCTAAGAAAAATCTTGTTAGAGTTCCTATTCTTAAAGGAACAATTCCTCATGAACAAGCAAGTAAGTTTGGTGGCTCACAAGTTTTAATCAAACCTGCATCTAATGGTACTGGAGTAAAAGCTGGAGGAGCAATGCGAGCTGTTTTAGAAAGCGCAGGGGTAAAAGATGTACTGGCAAAATCGAAAGGGTCTTCTAATCCCCACAATTTGGTTAAAGCAACGCTAAAAGCACTTTTAGAACTTAGAGATGCAAGAACTGTTGCAATGCAGAGAGGGATTAAAATGGATAAAGTATTTAACGGATAAAAAATTTATCATGAGTAAGATTAAAATAAAACAAGTTAGAAGTAGAATTGGTAGACCAAAAGATCAGAAAAGAACTTTAGACGCACTTGGTTTAAGAAAAATGAATCAAATAGTTGAGCATAATGTAACACCTCAAATTGAAGGTATGATAAAAAAAATTAATCATTTAATTACAATTGTAGAATAATCATGGAATTACATAAATTAAAACCTGCTGAGGGTTCAACAAAAAACAGAAAAAGAGTTGGTCGTGGTGAAGGCTCAAAAAGAGGAGGGACATCAACAAGAGGTCATAAAGGAGCTAAATCTAGATCTGGTTATTCACGTAAAGTAGGATTTGAAGGTGGTCAACAACCACTTCAGAGAAGAGTTCCAAAATTTGGTTTTACTAATCCAAACAGGGTTGAGTACAATGGTGTAAACATAGATACATTACAACAATTGTTTGATAGTAAAAAAATAAAATCTAAGGTAGATAAACAAGTTTTAATTGATAATGGTCTTGTCCAGAAGAATGATTTAGTAAAAATTCTTGGAAGAGGTGAATTAAAATCTAAGCTTTCTGTAACTGCTGATGCATTTTCAAGCACTGCAAAAGCTGCTATTGAGAAAGCAGGTGGTTCTGCTAACATAACAGAATAATAAAATGAAGAAATTAATCGAAACTATAAGAAATATTTGGAATATTGAAGATCTAAGAGATAGACTTTTAGTTACTCTAGGTATTCTAGCTATTTATAGATTTGGTTCTTTTGTTGTTATTCCTGGAGTAGATCCTGCACAATTGTCTGCACTTCAAGACCAAACAGCTGATGGTTTACTTGGTTTATTAAATATGTTTACTGGAGGTGCTTTTTCTCAAGCATCAATTTTTGCATTAGGGATTATGCCTTATATTTCTGCTTCTATTGTTGTACAACTACTTGGAATGGCTGTTCCATATTTTCAAAAATTACAAAAAGAAGGTGAGAGTGGTAGAAGAAAGATTAATAATATCACTAGATATTTAACAATATTGATTACTGGAGGACAAGCGCCTGGTTATATTGCTAATTTACAAGCGACATTACCTGAAACCGCATTTTTGCTTCCAGCTGGTGGGTTTTGGCTATCATCAATTATTATTCTTGTTACTGGTACCATGTTTGTGATGTGGTTAGGTGAAAAAATTACTGATAGAGGTGTAGGAAATGGAATTTCATTATTAATTATGATCGGAATTATTGCAAGTTTCCCTCAGTCACTAATGCAAGAATTTGTTTCTGCTCTTGGAAGTACAGGCGGTGGTTTAGTAGTATTTCTTGTTGAAATGATACTATTATTATTTGTAATTTTGGTGACAATACTCTTGGTACAGGGTACAAGGAGAATACCTGTTCAGTATGCTAAAAGAGTTGTTGGCAACAAACAATATGGTGGTGTCAGACAATTTATTCCTTTAAAGGTTAATGCTGCCGGAGTTATGCCAATCATTTTTGCTCAAGCAATAATGTTCGTACCCATTACATTAGTTGGTTTTTCGGAAAATGAATCTTTACAAGGCCTGGCTGCAGTTTTAACAGATTTTCAAGGATTCTGGTACAATGTCTTATTTTTCTTCATGATAGTTGCATTTACATACTTTTATACTGCAATGACAGTCAATCCTAATCAGATGGCTGATGATATGAAGAAAAACGGTGGCTTTATTCCTGGCATAAAGCCTGGAAGAGCAACAGCAGATTATTTAGATAATATTATGTCTCGTATAACCTTTCCTGGATCATTATTTTTAGGTTTGGTTGCAATTTTACCTGCCTTTGCTATGCAAGGTGGAGTAAATATTCAATTTGCACAGTTTTACGGAGGTACATCTTTATTAATATTAGTTGGTGTTATTTTAGATACACTTCAACAAATTGAAAGTCACTTATTGATGCGTCATTATGATGGCTTAATGGAGTCGGGAAGGATAAAAGGAAAATCTTCTGGAAGAATAATGTAATCATTTTATAATGATTTATTATAAGTCAGAAGAAGAGATTGATTTAGTTAGAGAAAGTTCTTTACTTGTTGCAAAAACTCATGCTGAAATAGCAAGGCATATTAAGCCAGGTATTTCTTCATTGGAATTAGATTTATTAGCTGAAGAGTTCATCCGAGATAATGGGGGAATTCCAGCCTTTAAAGGCTATAATGGATTCCCTTGTACATTATGTGTATCTCCAAATGAACAAGTTGTACATGGAATTCCTAATAAAGATATCTTAAAAGAAGGAACTGTTCTGTCTGTAGATTGTGGAGTTCTAATGAATGAATATTATGGAGACTCTGCTTATACCTATGAAATTGGTAATGTTGATGAAAATATAAGAGAACTTTTAAAAGTTACTAAAGAATCATTATATAAAGGTATTGAAAAAGCAATCGCAGGAAATAGAATAGGTGATATTAGTTATGCTGTTCAAGAACATGCTGAAGCTCATAATTATGGAGTAGTAAGGGAATTAGTTGGTCATGGAATTGGAAGAAAACTACACGAAAGTCCTGAAGTTCCAAATTATGGTAAAAGAGGTTCTGGAATTAAATTGAAAAAAGGTTTAGTAATTGCAATTGAACCTATGATTAATATGGGAAAAAGAGATATAATGCAACATAGAGATGGATGGACAATAACTACAATTGACAAAAAACCATCTGCACATTTTGAGCATACGATTGTTGTTCGAGAAGGTGAAGCTGAGATTTTGTCAAGTTTTAAAGAAATAGAAGAAGTAATAAAAAAAAGAAATGGCTAAACAAGCTAATATAGAATTAGATGGTACAATAACACAGGCATTATCAAATGCAATGTTTCGTGTGGAATTGGAAAATGAACATATTGTAACTGCTCATATTTCTGGTAAAATGAGGAAATTTTATATTAAATTATTACCAGGTGATAAAGTGAAGTTGGAGATGTCTCCATATGATTTGACAAAAGCTAGAATTACTTATAGATACTAAAAATAAAAAAAATGAAAGTTAGAGCATCAGTAAAGAAAAGAAGTGATGAATGTAAAATCGTCAAAAGAAAAGGAAGATTATACGTTATCAATAAAAAGAACCCAAAATTTAAACAAAGACAAGGTTAAAAACTATGGCTAGAATAAAAGGAATTGATTTACCAAAAAACAAAAGAGGAGTTGTTGCATTAACTTATTTATATGGAATAGGTTCTACTTTTGCAGCAAATATTTTAGACGAAGCTAAGGTTTCTCATGATATAAAAGTTCAAGATTGGTCAGATGATCAATCAAGTAAGATAAGATCCATAGTATCCGATAAATATACAGTTGAGGGTGAGCTTAGAGCAGAAACTCAAACTAATATTAAAAGACTAATGGATATTGGATGTTATAGGGGTATACGTCATCGTACCGGACTTCCATTAAGAGGTCAGAAGACAAAAAATAATTCTAGAACTAGAAAAGGAAAAAGAAAAACAGTTGCAAATAAAAAAATAGCAACCAAATAAATTAAATAATGGCTAAAACATCAAAAAAGAATAAAGTTAAAGTTGAATCTGAAGGTCAAGCTCATATTCAGGCAACATTTAATAATATAATTATATCAATCACAAATAACAGTGGTCAGGTTATTTCTTGGTCCTCTGCTGGTAAAATGGGTTTTAGAGGATCTAAGAAAAATACACCTTATGCAGCTCAATTAGCTGCAGAAGATTGTACGAAAGTAGCACTTGAATCAGGTCTTAAAAGGGTTAAGGTTTTTGTTAAAGGGCCTGGTGCTGGTAGAGAATCTGCAATTAGAACTATTCATAATAATGGAGTTTTAGTTACTGAAATAGTGGATGTTACACCTGTACCACATAATGGTTGCAGACCTCCTAAGAAAAGAAGAGTTTAATTAATAAAAAATTATAAAATGGCAAGATACACAGGACCAACGTCAAGAATTTCAAGAAGATTTGGAGAGCCAATTTTTGGGCCAGATAAGGCTTTAGCAAAAAAAGCTTATGCTCCAGGACAACATGGTAACTCAAGAAGAAGAGGGAAGAAATCAGAATATGGTGTTCAACTTGATGAAAAACAAAAGGCAAAATATACTTATGGTATATTAGAGAAGCAATTTTCAAATCTTTTTAAAGAAGCTTTACGAAGAAAGGGAATTACAGGTGAAATTCTTCTTCAAATGTGTGAATTAAGGTTAGATAATGTTGTTTATAGATTAGGCATAGCGCCAACAAGAAGAGCTGCTCGTCAATTTGTCACTCATAGACATATCATGGTTAACGATAAGCTTGTAAACATTCCTTCTTACGCTCTTGGTGTTGGAGATGTTGTTAGTGTGAGAGAACGCTCAAAGTCTATGGAAGCAATAAATAATTCTGTTGCTAATCATAATAGTCAAATGGAATGGTTAGAATTTAATGCTGACACAAAAGTTGGTAAAATTCTTTCATCTCCTGAAAGAATTCAAATTCCTGAAAATATTAATGAACAATTGATAGTTGAGTTATACTCTAAATAAAAAATAAATAAAAAATAAAAAATATGCAAATTTTAGATTTTCAAAAACCAGATGAAGTAATAATGATTAACGAAGAAGCTAATCAAGGCAGCTTCGAGTTCCGTCCTTTAGAACCTGGCTATGGTCTTACTGTTGGTAATGCTGTGAGAAGAGTATTATTGTCATCTCTTGAAGGTTATGCCATTACCTCTATAAAAATTGAAGGTGTTGATCATGAATTCTCTACAATTAAAGGTGTTGCCCATGATGTAACCGAGATAATTCTAAATTTAAAACAAATTAGATTCAAACAACAAATTGATGGTATTGAAGAAGAAAATGCAAGTATTACTGTCAAAGGTCAAGAGACGTTAACTGGTGCAGATATCGCAAATGGATTATCTAATTTTCAAGTTTTAAATCCAGATCAAATTATTTGTGAAATGGGTAAAAATGTTGAGTTTTCAATGGAATTTGCAATTAAAAAAGGAAGAGGTTATGTGTCTGCAGAGAATAATGTAGTAGAAGATGCTTCTATTGGTACTATAGCTATTGATTCAATATTCACTCCAATTAAAAATGTAAATTATAATATTGAAAATTACAGAGTCGGTCAAAAAACAGACTTTGAGAAGTTAAATTTAAATATTACTACAGATGGTTCTATTGATCCAAAATTAGCTTTAACAGAAGCATCAAAAATTTTGATTCAGCATTTTATGCTTTTCTCTGACGAAAAAATAAATCTTGAAACAGATAGTGTTGATGATTTTGATGAAGACACACTACACATGAGACAATTATTAAAAACTGAGTTGACTGACTTTGGTTTATCTGTTAGAGCTTTAAATTGCTTAAAGACTGCAGAAGTATTTACATTAGGAGAGCTGGTTTCTTTCAAGAAAAGTGATATGTTAAAATTTAGAAACTTTGGTAAAAAATCTTTAACTGAGCTGGAAGAACTAATTGATGAAAAAGGCTTACGCTTTGGATTTGATATTTCGATTTATAATTTAGATAACGAATAATAAAATGAGACACGGAAAAAAGTTTAATCACCTAGGAAGAAAGGCAGCTCATAGAAAAGCTATGTTAGCTAATATGGCATGTTCTTTAATAGAGCATAAAAGAATTAAAACAACATTAGCAAAGGCAAAAGCTTTGAGAATGTATATTGAGCCTTTAATTACAAAGTCTAAGAATGATACTACTCATTCTAGAAGAGTTGTTTTTAGTTACCTTAAACAAAAAGAAGCTATAACTGAATTATTTGGAGATATATCATCTAAAGTTTCAGAAAGAAATGGAGGATATACAAGAATATTAAAATTAAGTAATAGACTTGGCGATAATGCTCAGATGTGTTTTATTGAACTTGTTGACTATAATTCAGATTATATCTCTGAAAAATCCGAATCAAAAAAATCTAGAAGAAGCAGAAGAAAATCTTCTAATACTGTAAAACCTAATGCTGAAATTAAGGACGATAAGATAATAGAAGATGCTGAAGTAATAAAGGAAACTCCAGCGGCAGAGGAAACTCCAGCGGCAGAGGAAACTCCAGCGGCAGAGGAAACTCCAGCGGCAGAGGAAACTCCAGCAGCAGAGGAAACTCCAGCGGCAGAGGAAAACGATAAAAAAGAATAATAGTAGATACTAATATGTCAAAATAATTTAA
>Ga0233432_10001896_pt1 | contig 19842 bp, 17 predicted proteins | sample SI_122_August201_6_FD_179870 | JGI IMG/M metagenome (GOLD analysis project Ga0233432, IMG submission 179870) | Seawater microbial communities from Saanich Inlet, British Columbia, Canada - SI_122_August2016_10_MG | ecosystem: Environmental > Aquatic > Marine > Inlet | place: Canada: British... | reverse complement strand
TGACCCTTTAAATCTTCAGAGCGAAGATCGGCCTTATGTTGAAGAGCGAGAGAAGAGTGGAGACGAATCTGACGGTCGAGGATCTGACGTTACGGGCCAGTTAAGTGAGGATTTGTTGGAATCTGAAGAAAGTTCTGATTCAGAAAAACCAGTTGAGCAGAAGGCCGAGTCAGTGACACAAAAGAATGACGTCAGTGAAATAAGTGAAAAGAAAGAGGCTCCCTCATCACCTTCTGTAGGTGAAGGACCTTTAACGAGAAGGCTTAGGGACCCTGCTGAGATGGGGCAACCTTTAGATCGTGGCGACGTTGACGAAATCCGTCAGAACAACATCCGTAAGAGCTCAGGAAGTTTTAATCGAAATCATGACAATGAGGAAGATGTTGATTATTTGGCTGGGGTAGAGTCTGATGTTCTCAAATCTCTGATCAAGAAGCTGAGGGAGCAGTAGAATGTACCTGAACTACTGGGGCTTATCTGAGGTGCCATTCAAGAACACCCCGGACCCGAACTTCATTTACTATTCTTCTGAGCACGAAGAAGCTTTGGTTCGGCTTCTCTATGTTGTCACGGAAGGAAGAGGCGGATTGCTGCTGACTGGAGAGTATGGCTGCGGCAAGACGCTTCTGAGTCGGGTTTTCCTTAAAGAGCTCAATGAAAGCAGGTATCTTGTTGCGTTGATTACTAATCCTAACCTTTCCGATGTGGATTTTCTCAAAGAAGTCCTCTATCAGCTTGGTGTAGAAAGTGAGAGTCAGACAAAGGTGGATCTTCTCCATGAACTCGATAAGTTAGTTTTGAAGACAAATGAGAGTGGTCGCTCTATCGTGATCATTGTTGACGAGGCTCAGCAGGTCACCAGTGAAGAGACATTTGAAGAAATTCGCCTGCTTTTGAACTATCAGCAGTACGATCACTTCATGGTTTCCTTGATTCTTATGGGTCAGCCCGAACTTCGTCAAAAAGTCGCGGCAATCCCTCAGTTGAAGCAGCGACTGGGAATGCGTTTTCACCTTCGAGCCTTGGACCAAGAGGAGTGCTTTCGCTATATAGAGCATCGCCTCAATGTTGCTGGGCAAACGAGAGAGATTTTTACAAAAGATGCAAAGGAAGCTGTCTTCGAGCAGTCGGGGGGAACTCCTCGGGAAATTAACAATCTATGCGATATGGCCCTCTTGACGGGTTTTGGCTACGGATCAACGAATATTGATTCCAAGCTCATTCATATGGTGGTAGAGGACATGGACCTGGACAGAGAGGATTGAGATGGTCAAGGTAACCAAAATCGTCGAAAAGTCCCTTAAACCCAAGGGTGGGAAAGAGCCAGAGGAGCCGAAGGGCAAAAAAAACACCTCATCGGATAAGTCTGTCGATTCAAATAAAAAGAAGACCAAATCCGAGAATAAAGCTGATGGACCGCTTATTTCAAAATTGGGTCCATATGAACAAAAGAAAAAGGTGGAAAAAGTTGAGTTTTCTGATAAACTGGGCCAACTCTTTGGGGTAGATCCCTCGGACATCAACGAAACAACTTGATTTGGCAGACCTAGGCGACATCGACGACATTCTCCAGGACTGGCAATCAGATTCCCCCCAGAAATCTGATGGCGAGGGTGGTGAAGATCCCTTAGAGGCTTTGGTTAGTGACAATTGGTCAGAGGGAGAGACTTCGCTGACCACCTTTGAAGAAGTTGGAGGGGAAAAAGAAGGAAGCCTTGAGTCTTGGACGGATGACGTCAGTGCCGCTGAGGAGAACGATGAAGCTAAGGCTGCCCTAACAACCGACACGGATGAGTCCTCTTCCGAGGAAGAAAAAGTTGCTTCTGAAGCAGACCTCTTGGAGGATGTGACTGCTGGGGAAGAGATGGATGCAGAAAGCTCATCTAATGATGAGGCAGAGGCTTGGGGAGATGATGAAGCTGATGAGAATTTGGCTGTCGATGACTGGGCTGAGCAAACGTCACCCGAAGAGGATGAAGATGAGGGTGAAGAATCTCCAGCTTTAGCAGAAAGTGTAGAAGAAGAGAGTTCTTGGGATGACGACGATGGAGATCCCGCTGAAGCGCCGGTCGTTACCGAAGATGCCGATGAGGATGAAGGTGAAGAAGCATGGGGAGAAGAAGGTTCGGAGGACTCTTCTGAGGAAACTGAACAGGAAGCTGATGATGACTCGAGTGATGACGCCTGGGGAGATGAAGGCAGCGAAGACATTTCGGATGAGCCCGATGAAGTTTCAGCTGAGGAAGACGATAAAAATGAAGACAGCTCAGAGGAAGATTCCTGGGGAGCTGAAGAAGATGATGACGACTGGGGAGCCGAAGGCGGGGAGGATTGGAACGACGATGGTTCTTCCGCTGAATCTGGAGAAGAAACTTCCAGTGTGGATTCTGAAGAAGCTACCGGAGAAGATGACGCTTGGGGAGATGAAGCATCCGAAGGCGAATCTGCGGACGCAGAGGATGAATCTACTGATGATGCATGGGGAGACGAAGCCTCTTCCGATTCTGAAGAAGCCAGCGGAGATGATGACGCTTGGGGTGAAGAAGAAGCCGCCCCGGCTGAGTCTTCAGGTGAAGATGACGATGGTTGGGGTGATGAGGCTTCTAGTGCTGCTGAAGAAGAAGTCGTCGATGAATGGGGAAGTGACGCATCCGAAGAGGAGGAATCTGTCAGTGAAGAACCTCAAGAACAAGATGATTGGGGAATTGGCGAAGGAGCAACTTCTGAAGAGGTTGGAGAGGAGGTCCTAGATTCTGTCATTGGTGACTTGGAGCAGGATCTTCAGGAGAAGACCGATGAAGAGGACGCTGAATTAGCCAAACTGTCTAAGGACAAAGAGGGCGGATTTTTACAGAATTTTCCTGTCATGATGGTCTCTGCCATGGTCGCATCGTTGCAGAAACCTTGTTCTATTATTGAACCACGCCTAAGACCATTGCTGGTTGAGAAGATGGGCATCCCTTGGTATGAGTGGGCCACCGTTTGCATCTTCCTCCTGTCATCAGCAGTGGCTTTCCGACTTTTCTTCATTGTGATCTGACGGGTCACACGTTTGGAAATTCTTATTGAACACTACCGTTTGGGCATGAAACTGTCCATGCCCATTGTCGTCGGAGACAAAACTCTCCTCGATGCTGGGGCCAGTATCGACAGTGAAAAGATCCTTCAGAGAGTGATTAACAATGGCGTCGAGAAGGTGGATGTTCATAAGTCCCACATAGGAGAGCTCAGTCGAGAATATCCAGAATTCTATCAACGTCATAGGGATCAGGTTTCTCAGGCGAAAGAGGAAGGTCAGGCGAAACGTGCTCAGGTGGCTCAGGATTGGGCCCACTGTCGGACCCTAGTCAGGCGCCCTCCTTCAATCACATTGTTGGCCAAGGGCCTGTTCTTGGCGGATAGCTCAAAATGGCTTTCCCCTTTCTTTCCTTTTGAACACAGCACGTCTAGCTTCAGGGAGATTGAGAATTCTCTGGGGCGATCCAAGATGATTGTGATTCGACTGAATGGGTTTGGGGATGAAGAACTCAGTTATATCAGGGCATCTTTAAAGAAGGCCCAGCATCAGATACCGGTTTTGGCGATCGTCGATGATTTTTACAGTGGCCCTTGGGACACGGTCCGCTGGGGCAAGGACGGCTCATCGGTCTTTAGGGCTACGTTTTTCAGACTTTTCCCTGAGCATGCGAGTTCATTCCCATCAGGAGGAATCAGTGGTTATCATTCTGATACGTTGAAGCGCCCAAGCTTTCATCTGATCACCCGAGAGTCCTCGGTCAAGGAAGCGGATGCTTTTTTCGAGGAATGGCCGGGTATTGACGTGAGGGTTAGTCACGTTGATGACGCATCTCCCAGTCAGGACCATGTCACCATTTTCCGCTGCCCCAACAATGACCAGAGTCTTTTAAAAGATGTAAAGACCCTTCATGATAAGGGGCATGATTTGCAGCGACTGATGATTCTAATTGATGAGGTGAACAAAGAGGAGGTCTCCTTGCTGACCAAAATGGGAAGGCTAAGGCTTCAATTGGGTAAGTTGGACCATCCTTCCCTTCAAGACATTCTGAAGCAGCTGAGTCCCGACCCTTTATGAAAACCTGTGCCGTCCTTGGGGCGACAGGATCCATCGGTAAAAGCACCCTTCAGTTAGCTTCCGACCATCCTGAGTTGCTTAATCTTCAGGTTCTTAGTGCTCACCGTGATAGAGAAGGTCTCTTGGCGGCGATAGAAAAGCATCGACCAGCAAAGGCATGGTTAACGGGAGCCGAATGGGAAGAGGCCGACCGAGAAAGAGCAAAAAAATGGGAGTGCCAACTTGAAGACCAACCGGAGCTATTGAAGGAAGAGCTCTCTTCAGGGGTGGCTGATGTGGTGATCATGGGCATCGCAGGAGCCGCAGGTTTGGAGTATGGACTCTCCGCTCTTGAATCGGGAGCTCGTCTGGCTATGGCGAATAAGGAGCCTCTTGTTATCGCTGGGCATTGTTTTCATGATGCAGTGGAGAAACATGGAGGTGAGATTATACCTGTGGATAGTGAGCATTCGGCGATCTTTCAGTGCCTTCTTGGTTCGAGTGATGATCACGTCGAAAAGATCATTCTGACCAGTTCTGGAGGTCCCTTTCATAATAGGACGTCCGATTTTGCATCGATTAGTGTCAATGAAGCACTTCAGCATCCCACATGGTCCATGGGTAGTAAAATCACGATAGACTCTGCAACCATGATGAATAAAGCCCTGGAAATGATCGAGGCGCGTTGGCTTTTTGGCCTACCGCTTGAAAAAATTGAGGTCAGCATTCACCGACAGTCGATCGTTCATTCCATGGTTGAATTTATAGATGGCTCGGTGATGGCTCAGATGGGGGTGACGGATATGCAGTATCCAATCCTATACTCGATAACCCACCCCAATCGCTGTAAATCTTCGTTGCCTCGGTTGCGTTTTGATGAGGTGATAAATCTGAGCTTTGAACCTGTGAACCCTTTTCTTCAGCAGGCTATCGATCTGGCCAGAGCTTATGGTGAAGACCCTGTAAGGACGATCTATCTCAACGGTGCGAATGAAGTCTATGTTCAGGCTTTTCTTGATGGAAAAATTGGGTTCGAGGGTATCTACGGACATCTCGAAGAAGTCATTAAAGAGGCTGGCGTTCACCCCTCTATACCAGAGACGGTTTCAGCTGTGCTCGGTCACGACGAACACGCTAGAAGCATCTCTCATCAAATCCTGGGAATCTGAAATTTGGTATCTTCTACCCTGTTAACGATCATCGCATTCGGTGCGATTATTTTCATCCACGAGCTCGGTCACTTTCTCGCGGCCCTCAGAGTGGGAATACGAGTTGAGAAATTCTACCTAGGTTTTGATTTCTGGGGAATGAAACTCTTCCATTTTAAATACAAAGGAACGGAGTATGGCGTTGGGGTCTTTCCCCTAGGAGGCTATGTGAAGATGGCCGGTCAGGAGGACTTTGGAAAAGCTAAAGTTGATGGACGGGAAGATGAGTTTACTTCCAAGTCTGTCTGGGAACGGATTCAGGTCCTCTCAGCGGGCGTGGTGTTCAATTTTCTAAGTGCCTTTCTGCTTGGTTTTTTGGCTCTCTACACTGGATATCGCCTGATGGCTCCTGTCGCAGGAGATGTGGTTGTCGGCTCTGCGGCATGGAGAGCTGGTGTTCAACCTGGGGATAAGGTGCTGGAATACAATGGAATCCCTGTTCCATCCTTTGACGCTCTTGCCACTGAAGTTGCTCTGGCGGGCGTTGATGGTCCTTTTCCTCTGGTGATTGAAAGAAATGGAAAGTCGATGACCCTTCATGTCAAACCTGATACAAACAGAATGGAGGTGGCTTCACTAGGAGTGGCTCCTCCCCAAGACTTTTCCATCCGAGCAGTTGTTGGGGACTCGCCAGCCCAGAAAGCTGGGGTTAAACCCGGGGATGTCATTGTTGAGGCTGATGGGAAGGTTCTCGAAAATTGGACGCAGTTGGACAAGGCGGCAGAAGAGGCTCTGAAGGCTAAGACTAGTGTTTCTGTTGTTGTGGAGCGGAATGGTGAGAGGTTGGCTCTTGATGTGACTCCTGTGCCCCTTCCATGGGGAAGAATTGGTATTCAGCCCAGTCTCGGCCGTGAAGTCGTTGAGTTACGCCCAGGGTCTTCTCTCAAGGGAAAGCTATTCCCGGGAGATCGGGTTGTTCAGGTCGGGGAACTTCCATTTAACGATGCGATAGGGTTGGAGTTCGAACATCTAAAACCGGGATTTTCCGTCCTTGCCGAAGGTATGGATGGACGCCGCGAGTTCATATACGAGGGTGGGTGGAGTGATTTCCGTCAGGAAGTCTTTTTCGGAAATTCTCTGAAGTCGGGTCCTGTTGTTCTTTCTAAGGTCATGCCTGAAAGTGCAGCTGAGAAAATGGGACTTAAGATAGGAGACCGAGTTGAAGCCTTTCGAATCGATGAAGGCAAGTGGCTTCAGAAACCAGATTGGTCGACTTTTCGGACATCGATCTCCTCTTCCGCAGATAAGCTTCTGGAGGTGAAAGTCGAGCGTGGAGGAGAAATTCTTGCTTTGTCGAGTAAGATTCCTCAGAATCAGGAAGACCCAATGCTGGGTGTTTATCAAGGGTTTGAGGTGGTGAAAGAAGACATCCTGTCGACGACGCTTTGGTGGCCGTTTCATATGTTGCGTCAGACCTACAAAGGGCTATTGAGTTTCGTGACAGGTAAGCTGTCGGCGAAGAATCTTTCTGGGCCGATTGGAATCCTCTCGATCACCTATGAAGTGGCGTCTATTGGAATTCCCTATCTTCTTTATCTGATGGCTCTTTTGAGCATCAACATCGCTTTTCTCAACATTTTGCCCATTCCTCTTCTTGATGGAGGACATATCTTTTTCTGTCTCATTGAGTGGATCAAGGGAAGTCCTGTTAGCGAGGAATTGATGTTGCGTTTTCAATATGTGGGGATAGCCTTGCTCTTGGCGATGTTCTCTTTTGCCACCTGGAATGACTTGATGAGGTTGTTGTAAATGAAGACACTCGGAGAATTCGAAAATCTGTTGAAGGCCTTGGCCATGAAGCCCAAAGAGGGGCATGACCTAAAGGGGGTATTCAGCAGATACACTGAACTTTCAGGACAGTCTGAGGAGGCCTTAGTCGCTCTCTGGGAAGACTTGGAGCCGGAACCCGTTTCTAAAACCTGGCCTGATAAGGAATACCGACCAGAGGATGCTCTTCGTAAACGGGCGATTAAGTTGGCTGAAGCTGTGGTCGAAGAATTTTCGGGCAGTTACCCGAAACACCTCGATTTCGAGAGAACAGACTCGATGTCTCACTTAGTTCAGCATGGAAAACTGGGGCTGATGGCTCTTTGTTTTAGTCTTGAGAAAGCCGCGGTTGAGTTGAAGATTCCTGAGGTGAGCGTTCTGATCGAGGCATTCATGCACCATATTGAGAATCTAGTGGAACCCTTCGTTTACGAAGAAAAACGTGAGAGACTAGCTCAGGCTTTGGGTTTCGAAGACGATGGCACTGATTTTGGAACTTGGGTTCACGGACGACTGCAGCCCTTTGCGATGATGCGTTCGCTCTACTTGGAAAAACCCTCGTCGGAGCTCAGTCCTTTGCAGTGGTGGGTCTCTCACGAGCGCTGGATTCCATCTCTTCCCGAGTGAGGAGATAGCTCGTTCGCACTTGAGAGATCTGAGCAACAAGGAGAAATTGCCGCCTTCGGCTTATGGGTCGGATGAGATTGAGCGGCATTTCAACAATTTCGACGTAGAGCGAGGGCGGTACCGCTTCATCTTAGATGAACTAAAGCCTGGCTCTCGAATTCTAGAAGTGGGCTGTTTTCTGGGTCGGTATACCAACCATTTTAAGGAGTTGGGGCACAATCCTGTTGGAGTCGACATTTCTTCTGAAGTGATCGAGAAAGGCCGAGAGCTATTTCCTGATCTGGACCTGAGGGTCGTGGGTGATTCGTGGCCTGAGGAGCTTCAGAGAGGAGAATTCGACGCTGTGGTGGCCAGTGAAGTGATTGAGCATGTTTTGCACCCCAACGCTTTTCTCGAGAACATCCGTCGTTGCCTCAAACCTGACGGGCAATTGCTGCTGACGACTCAGAATTCCAATGCGATCCACTACCGACTTCAGATGCTAGTTGGGAAATTCAGATGGGACCCCACACACCTTCGCTTATACAGTCGGCCTGAATTGGAGGAAGAACTGATTGGAGGTGGCTTTCAGGTTCTCAAAGCAAAGGGGATTCCGATCCATCCAAAGGGTCCACAGAAAGTCCCTCGCCTTTTCGCTCACTATGCAGCTAGGTTGTACTCCAATTTCTGTTGGACTTGGGGAATGGTCGCCAGACCTCGTGCCTAATTAGAAAGGGGTTCTAAGGCGACCAGTGGCATCTAGGAAAGGTTCACAACTAGTTTAGTAATTTTCTCTGGGTTGGCTGACCATTCGGAGAGAGCATCAGGAGCCCCAGCGAGATTCACCTCTTGGCTAACGATCAGCTCGATAGGGAAATCTTTTCTGTCCTTCAGGTACTGGATCACGGCTTCGAAATCCGACCTTAGGGCATTTCGACTTCCTCGAAGGTCGAGTTCCTTTTGGACGATCAGCTTAGTGGTGAGGGGAACATCTTTCATTGCGTAACCAATACAGCAGACTCTTCCACTGAAGGCGACCGATTCAAGAGCAGAGCGATAACTGTTGGGGTTCCCCGAAGCCTCAATAACGACATCGGCCATATCTCCGCCACTCCATTCACTAACCTTTTCCTGAAAATCCGATGTGCCGGACAGGAACCCTGCCTGGGCTCCTATGGCGAGAGCGGTGTCGAGTTTTTCGGATGTGATATCCACCGCGGCGACCTTCGCACCACGAGCTGAAGCTCCGATGACGGCTCCAAGGCCAATCATGCCACATCCCGAGATGAGGACTTTGTCGTCAGCTTGAACTTCTCCTCTTGCGACAGCGTGGAAGCCAACCGTTAAGGGTTCGATGAGAGCCAGTGCTGTGGTACTGAGTCCGCCGACGGCGAGAACTTTTTCTCTGGGAACGGACATGAACTCAGTCATGGCACCTTCTCTTTGGACTCCCAAAGTCTGGTTGTCTCTGCAGGCGTTGGTTCTGCCTCGGCGACAGCTAGGGCATGTCCCACAAGAGGTGTAAGGAATGATCGTGACGGGTTCCCCGATGTCGAGGTCATCCACGCCCTCTCCGAGTGCTTCAACGGTGGCAGAAATTTCATGGCCAGGGATGCGGGGATACTGGACCATCGGATTCCTCCCCTGAAAGGTGCTGAGGTCTGATCCGCAGAACGCCACAGAGCGGAGTCTTATCAAGACCTCTCCCTGAGAAGGGATCGGGCGATTCAGCTCGATGATGGATGACACTCCGGGTTTGTGAATACACAATGCCTTCATTTTAAACTGCTGATTCTGTAGAAGAGGACGAAATGAGGTGAGTAAAGGGATAGTCGGTGTTGACGAGTTCTGAATTTCTTAATGCATCCCAAAAATCGGCAGGCACCTGAGCCTTGACGGCATCGACATTTCTTTTGACTTTTGATGGATCGGTTGTGTTGAGAGCTGTGGCGACGACTCCCGGAAGTTGCATGCCGAACTGAATGCAAGCGACAGCAGGGTTCACATCATGATTTTTACAGAGACCGAGAAAGGTTGTGCGCCAAGAAAATAATTCGGGATCTTCATCTGGGCTGACGGAGCGATAATCGAAATGGTTTCCTCCGACGAGAAAGCCACCGTTAAAGACCGCTGAATTGACAACCAGGACATCACGCCGCCTTAGGGTTTCAATGAACTCCACGAGCTCTAGATCGTGGATGTAGGGAGTGAGGCTGCAGGCGAGCATGACCCAGTCGAGATCTACCTCTTCGACAACAGAGGCAATAATTCTCCAGTCCTTAGATCCAATTCCAATGGACTGGGTGACACCGTCTTTTTTTAGCTTTTCCAAAGCTCGGTAACCTTCAAGAATATCACCGAAACGCTGATCACGCTCTTTCTCATTGGTCGCAGACCCAAGGTATTCGTCGGGGTCATGGACGGAGAGAAGGTCGAATCCGTAGGGTTTGCCCAGCAGATCGGCGCCCTGCTGGAAACACTCCATGATGCCATCGTATGAAATATCGCAGGCGGCATCATTTTTTAAGTTTTTCCAAACGCCTGGCTCAAAGGTGGGCTCAGGTGTTATGAGCTCAGTCTGCTTCCAAGCCAGTTTATTGCTAATGCTGACCATGTCTGGAGAGATGTCGAGATCTCTGAGGATCTGCCCCAGAGTCTCTAGAGCTAGACCAGCGCCATACTTTCCTGCTGTATCGAAGATGGGTCGTTGACCAGCATGGGTTAGAGTTTCGCGAATCAGCTCTTTCTTTTTTTCGTAGGGCAGTGTCTGATATAGATTTCCAAGAGATGATGTGCCAAAAAGAATTGAGGATTCCTTGATCTGAGAATTGAGGTTCTGGAGAGAAATAGGCATCGAAGGAGAATCGTAGGTCACCATCAATTAAGTTCTTTTCTATCGAAGGTCAACCGCATATTGGGAATGAAGCGGTCTATTCTCCTCGTTTTGCCTTTGTTAACTTTTAATTCATCCCTTGAGCTTTTCTCTTAAAGTCGAACAATGGATCATGGGTTGTGATCTTATGCCTAAGACTGGTGGGCTGATGATAGAGAGTGAGTTTCTAAGGAATGTGTTCTGTCGCCATGAACGGCCGGAAAAGAGCAGACTTATTGTGGTGATGCTCTTATTCTTTTCGGGCATGAACGCTTCTGCAGAGGAGTGGATGCACTGGCAAGGGGCAAATAAAGATCAATTGGTGATCGTGTCCACTGATCCATTGGAAGATTTCGAAGTCAGGGTCATCGAAGGACCTTGGGAAGGGACTCCTCGTTGTTTTCCTTGGGAATCAGGGGACGGCCATGCTTTCCCCGGAGTAGCATGGCTAAAAGGTAGTCAGCTCCTTGAACTTCGTGCCCTTGAGCGGCCGACCATCACCGGTACACAGTCACTTCCGGTTGTGTCCTCACTCTATTGTCGGTTTACTGAACCCATTGGAAACATAGAGGCTCTTCGAGTCTCTGACCTCTTAGGAACGGGTAGGCCTCAAGTTCACTTGGTTAGGAGAGATGAACGGGAACGACTTGAGTACCTCATGCTTGTTCAGAGGAAAGAAGAGCGTGGTTGGACGCTTGAAACACATCGCCGCAAATATTTAGGTGCGGGCTTGGGACAGATGAGAGCTTTCTGGGTGACTTCCGAAAATGGAGAGTTGTTTCTTCATTTGTGGGGAAGTCAGAAGGCGCTGGTTTATGGGCTGAGAGAAGGGTGGAAAAAGGAGTTGCTTATTGAGGGAGATAAGGGAGAGATTCCGAAGGTTGGCCAGCCAATGGGGATGGGAGCGATCCCCAAAGGAGTCTCGAATGAAATTAGAAAAAAGGGCTGGCTGGGAAAATTCAGAAAGGAGTCGAGGGAGGACGGAATCATTATCCAATGGTGTCGTTTTGATCTGGATGGAGATCTCGTGATAAGTCTAGACCCAGAAATCATTCGAAAGGAGTCATTTCTTGAATTCAGTTTTGCCGATGGTAGAACTAGCGAGCCCGTGACGAAGAGGGTAAATCTGACGAGAAGACGAGGGGCTGCGAATCTGGTGAACCTGAGCTCAGAAAGATTTAGAACCTGGGAGCGAGGGAAATTGTTGGTGGTCATAAAAAACTCAGAGGGGCATTTGCTGGACCAACGCATCATCGGAAAAAGAGACATCCTTTTTGCTTCAAGACATGATCACAGCCATGTTCGAGCGAGAGAGTTGGAAGAGATCTGGAAACGTAAGGTTCGTGGTCGCGATGGTGAAGCCGGGCTTCGTTACGTTGGACCATCTAGCGATAGACGGGAGAGAAGCGTGGCCCTGCTTAATCTTTCCAAAGTCAGTTCATGGGAAGATTTTGTCGTGGAATTTCAGGCATCTCAGGATGACCACAAATGGGTATGGTCTTGGTTTTCTCCTGAAGCGGTGACCTTTCTAGGAGAAAGAGAGCTTTTTTCTCGGCGAGAGGAAACCCTCCTGAAGAGAAGGGCGGGAGAAAAGCAAGAGAAGGGGGAAGGTGTTGGGGAATTTGAACTGGTTGTGAGGGGCCCCTCAGGCAAGCCTCTTGAACACCACCCTGTCCAGTTCGGGGTACTCGGAACAGCTTTCAATTGGAAGGGTTTATCCGGAAACGGGGGAAAAGTGGACTTTCCAAAGAACCTTCTGAGTTCATGGGCCACGGCAGCTTCAAGAAGTCCTCTGTATCTGAAAGCCCAGCTTAAAGATCAGAAATTGGAGTGTGGTGTGGAAATTGAGGGGCCACATTATTCGGATGTTGCTCTTTCAGCCTTTGAAATGGATGAAGTTATGGGAACCGGGGTCGCGAGACTAGATTCAGCATCTCTGCCTACCGAAATGGGGGTGAACTCTCGCCTGACCTGTTCAAGTCAGGGCAAGGTTCCCTTGGCATGGTTTGAAAACGACAGTGAGGCGAGTCTGATTTCTGTTTCTTCGGGGGGACGGTTGGGTATTCACTCTAAAAGACGAGGAAAGGCCCCAATTCTGGTGGCAGGAAGGCTTGAAGACAAGAGTTTTCTTGAGGTGCACAGGGTGACGGGAGGACTTGAACTTCGTTTTACGAAATGGTCTGTGGGAAGCGACAGCTTTTGGAAAGAGGAGATACTGGGGCGCAGAAAGCTAGAGAGTTTACCTCGCTCCATCTTACTCCTTTCTGAAAGGGGGAATTTTCGACCCATCGTTTCTGATGATTCAGGGATAACGCTCTATGGCCCTGAGCTGAAGGCGATTCAATCATGGAAACGTCGAGGGATGGAGCAACTTGATCTGACGCCTAGAGGAGACGATGGATTCTGGCTGCTGGACCGTCGTTCAAATCGTCAGAGTTGGCTTTATGGTATGAAAATTATCAGTAATCGAATTGAAGTGGAAGGCGTTGTCGGTGAGCCCCTTCAAGTGGGGCATTCTTCGAGTTCTGGTGGGATGGTTTGGGATAGAGCGTCCAAGGTGCTATGGGTTCTTGATCCGACTCGTGGGAAGCTCTGCTCTTACGACGTAGACCGTTGGTCCCTCGTTGACAGAGAGGAAGGTTCCATTGGAGAAGAGGGCATGAAAGCTTTTCTGTCTGGCTCCAATTCGACCCTTCATATTCTAGGAAATCAGCCAAGCCTGTGGTCTTCAGTGGGTCTTAAAAACCTGAAACCTCTCCCATGAAAGAATTTTTCGACTTATTGGACGAAGAGGGCCAACTCACGGGAGAGACGAAGGAGAGGTCTCAGGTGCATCGTGACGGAGATTGGCACCGCACGATTCACGTTTGGTTGCTTCATGGAGAGGATCTTTTGCTTCAATTGAGAGGCCCTGAGCAGGAGTCGAACCCTGGACTCTGGGATATCTCGTGTGCTGGACACCTCAGTTCAGGTGAGGACAGGGAGCAGGGACTTAAGAGAGAGTTTGATGAAGAACTTGGTCTTGATCTGGGCTCCAGGCGTCCTGAGTTTCTAGGAGAACTTAAATCTGTGTGGAGCTCTGGTTCTTTTGTCGATCGGGAATTCAATGATATATATTTGGTGATTTGGGATGGAGTCCGTCCCAAGATCGACTTTCAGAAAGAAGAGGTGGACGATGTGACATGGATTCCTTGGGCTGAACTGAGAAATAGAGTCATGGATGGTGATAAGAGTCTGGTGTGCCATCCGGAAGAGTTTGATCTTCTCTTTGAGCGATTGAGTGGTCTGGAAACCTGTGACAATTCATCAGCACCTTAAGGTTCTCCTTTTCCAATCTGCGTCGCTTTCCCTATGGAAGCTAACTCATCAACCGACTTTGTGCGTCAAAGAGCCAAAGCTGATCTCGACACTGGCAAGGTAGCTCAGGTTGTTACGCGATTTCCTCCTGAGCCCAATGGGTACCTGCACATTGGCCACGCCAAGTCTATCTGCCTGAATTTCGGGATGGCCAAAGAGCTGGGTGGGGTATGTCACCTTCGCTTTGATGACACCAACCCTAGTAAAGAAGATCAGGAATACGTCGACTCCATTATAGAGGACGTTCGCTGGTTGGGTTGGGAGTGGGAAGGTGAAATCCGCTATGCTTCAGATTACTTTGAGAAGATGTATGAGCTAGCCTGTGAACTGATCAAGAAGGGAAAGGCTTATGTCGATGATCAGACGGCAGATGAGATTAAGGAAAATCGAGGCGATGGAAACCGGCCTGGTGTGAATAGTCCTTTTCGGGACCGAACGACTGAGGAAAACCTTGAGCTGTTTCGTGAGATGCGAGAGGGGAAGCATGAGGCTGGGTCTCGAGTCCTCAGAGCAAAAATCGACATGGCTTCAGCAAACCTCCTGCTGAGGGATCCTCTTATGTACCGGATCAATCGAGCTGACCATCACCGGACTGGTAGCACTTGGTGTATCTACCCCCTTTACGACTGGGCCCACGGACTTGAGGACAGCATCGAAGGTATCACTCACTCAATTTGTACCCTTGAGTTCGAGACCCATCGCCCCCTCTACGATTGGTTTTTGGATCAGTTGGAGGTTCACCATCCTCAGCAGATTGAGTTTGCTCGCTTGAATCTAGATCATACCTTGATGAGTAAGAGAAAGCTTCTCCACCTTGTTGAAGAAGGTGCCGTTGATGGTTGGCGAGACCCTCGCCTGCCCACCTTAGGTGGCATGAGGCGACGAGGGTTTACGGCCGAAGGAATCAGAAATTTCTGTGAAGAGATTGGAGTGACAAAAATTGACGGGTCGATCGAGCTTTCACGACTCGAATACTCAGTGCGGCAGGATCTGAATCAGAAGGCTATTCGCATCATGGGAGTTTTAAACCCTCTAAAGGTGGTGATCACCAACTATCCAGAAGGAGAAAGTGAACTACTGGATGCGGTGAACAATCCCGAAGACGAGTCAGCAGGAACCCGTCAGGTTCCCTTTTCGCGCGAACTTTTTATCGAAAAAGAAGATTTTATGGAAGATCCTCCCAGAAAGTTTTTTCGTTTGGGACCTGGTCGTGAGGTGAGACTGCGATATGCCTATTACATCACCTGTCAGGAAGTGATCAAGGATGCTGATGGTGAAATCACTGAATTGCGTTGCACTTACGACCCAGAAACAAAAGGAGGAAGCTCACCGGATAATCGGAAGGTGAAGGGGACGCTTCATTGGGTGAGTGCGGAACACGCTCTGTCCCGAGAGGTTCGGCTCTACGAGACTCTGTTTTCTGTTGAAGACCCGGGAAAGATTGAGGATGGACATGACATGAAGGAGAACCTAAATCCCGATTCCCTGAAAGTGATCCCCAACGCAAAACTAGAACCCTTCGCTGCCGAGGCAAAGTCAGGAGTGCCCTATCAGTTTGAACGAAAAGGGTATTTCTGTGTGGACAGTGAAGCGAAGGACCAGCAAGTCTGGAACCGGACGGTCACACTCAAAGATAGCTGGACGAAAGTGAAAAAGTGAAATCTGGTTTGAACTCTGCCCTTTTGTATATCCTGTAGCCTGAGAACAGTCAAATGACGGTCAACGAAGGCAAGCGGAACGAGATCAAAGCAAGGATTCAGGAGGGCATGGAAGAGCTGCCCAGTCTGTCTCCGGCGGTTCAAGAGATTCTTCGCTTAGCCAATGACCTTCAGGCGAGCCCAAAGGATCTGATCGACATCATTCGAACGGACCCAGTTCTAACGGCGAAAATTCTTCGTCTCGTCAACTCAGCCTATTTTTCCCTCAACTCAAAGATCGCCAGTCTGAACCGAGCTCTGGTGCTACTGGGATTCAATACGATTAAGAACGTCGCTGTTTCTGCGGAACTGATTAAGATTTCAGAAAGTTGCCCGGATAATGAGTATTTTGATTATCAGGAGCTTTGGGAACACATGCTTGGAGTTGGAGCTGTAGCTAAAGTATTGGCCGCAGAATCAGGGGAGCCCCGAAAGATACTGGAAGAGTACTTTATTGCGGGCCTGATCCATGACTTGGGAGACTTTCTGTTGATGCGATTTATCCCGGCTGAGTTCAGCAAGATCCGCAATGTGGCACTTGAGAAGGAGATTTCCGTTAGGGAGTGCTCTCGTTCTGTCTTGGGCTTTTCAAGTGGTGAGATGGGTGCTGAACTCGCGAGCAATTGGAAGCTTCAAGAGCACCTTCAAGACGTGATCAAAAAAATGGAGGAGCTGAGTTCTCTTGAAACGAAACTTGAAAAGATCATCTCTATTGCTGATCGATTCTGTCGTGTTCATAACGTTGGGTTTGTCAGTGACATGACGATGACTGAAATCCGGCCAGAAGAACTCGAAGAGCATGGGATCGCTCCTGATTTCCTTGACGCTGAGAAGGAGCGTCTGCTCAATGAGGTGGACCTGGCCAAGGATTTTATCAAAGACATGAAGGGCTAGGGTTTTTCACCGCTTTGGGGCGTTAGGCTCCCCTGATGCGAATCCTACCATATTTGTTCCTGTTAATGATCTTTCCCCTACAGGGAGCGAAGATCACCGGTTTTGAAGCCGTTCTGGAGATTGGCATCGAGAGTGGCCACGTTGATTATCGCTACATCAAGACACAGAAGGATCATCTCAATCGTGAGCTGGCCAAAATGTCTTCAGCAAACATTCAGGGCATGGATAAGAAAGCCGAGATGGCCTTTTGGATCAATGCTTACAACCTGTGCACTCTCAAGCTCATCATTGATCACTACCCTTTAAAGAGTATCAAGGACATTTCGCGTTCTAAGCGTTGGATTTGGAAGGGTTTCAGTTTTGGAGAGGAGAAGTTGAGTTTGGATCAGATTGAGCATGAGAAGTTGCGACCCATGGGTGATCCACGTATTCATTTCGCCATCAACTGTGCATCAAAATCTTGCCCGCCTCTTTACTCTAAACTCTTTACTCCCGAGAATCTTGAGGAGAAATTGGACTTGCTCACTCGACGTTTCTTGGCTGATCAGACTCATGGTGCCAAATGGAAGACAGAGAAAGCGTTTCTTGGATGGGGGGAAGACACCAAAGTTCTCTATATCTCCAAGATCTTCAGTTGGTTTAAAAAAGATTTTGTTGAGCACTCCGGTTCAGTTGTGAAATTCATTAAGCCTTATCTGTCAGAGGCTCAGAAAAAGTGGCTCAAAGATCAGGACGACGGGGATCTGCACTTCCTCTCTTATGACTGGAGCCTGAACGGACGTTGATCCCTTCGCTTGTGGCCAGCCTCTTTGGGGTGCTGACGAGTCTGCTTCTTGTCTATGGTTTAAACAATCTGGTGATGGTGGGGCTTTTCCTGCGACGCTTTGATCGACGCTGCCGTGAACAAAAAGCGTTTCTAGAAGATTTCTCCACGGCAGAGTGGCCAATGGTCACGACTCAGATTCCTGTTTATAATGAAATCAATGTGGTCGCTCGGGTGATCGACGCCGTCTGTAATATGGACTACCCAACTGACAGACACTGTGTTCAGATCCTGGACGATTCCACAGATGAAAGTTCAGACCTGATTGATGAACGAGTGGCTTTTCATCGGGATCGGGGAGTCGATATTCAAGTGATACGCCGCAGCGAGAGGTTTGGTTTTAAGGCCGGAGCCCTTCACATGGCTCATCTCAAGGTTGAGGGAGATTTTTTAGCTATTTATGATGCTGACTTTGTTCCGCCCACGGACTTTCTGGTGAAGTCTGTGCCTTTCATGATGGTGAAGCCAAAGCTGGGTTTTCTCCAGGCGAGATGGGAACATCTCAACCGTTCCTCCTCATGGTTGAGCAGAGCTCAGGCATTGGGCATCGATGGACATTTTATGGTCGAGCAGGCGGGACGATGCTGGAATGGTCTTTACTTGAATTTCAACGGTACGGCTGGTCTTTGGAGAAAGCAAGCCATCGAAGAGGGAGGTGGGTGGTCGTGGGACACACTCACCGAGGACATGGACCTCAGTTATCGGGTGCAATTGGCTGGGTGGGAGGCAGAGTATGTTCCTCATCTCTCTGTTCCTGCTGAGCTTCCAGAAGACATCAACGCGTTCAAGTCACAGCAGTTTCGTTGGGCAAAAGGCTCAATCCAAACCGCTCTCAAGATCCTGCCCAATCTCTGGGAAAAGGAAGGGCTTAACTTTAGGTTCATCCAAGCCTTTCTTCACATGACTCATTATCTAATCCACCCTCTCATGGTTGGGATGGCGGTGACATCCTTTTTTCTTTTAAACCTATGGAACCAACTACCTTTGTGGATGACCACCGTTTTTCTAGGTGGAGTCTTAGTTTCGATGCTCTCGACCAATGGACTCTATTTGGTTAGTCAGTGGAAGCTGAAAAGGCCTCGTGGACAGGCTCTTCGGGCGATGCCAGGTCTCATGCTGTTGGGTGTGGGAATTGCCGTGAATAATAGCCGAGCCGTTCTTCAGGCTTTGCGCGGGAAGGACTCCGACTTTATAAGAACACCCAAAAGGGGAGACCGGGGAGTGATGACCTATAAGGTTTCAATACCTGTGGTGGTCATTTTCGAAATTATTTTGGGAGGACTCAGTCTGTGGACGGTTTGGAAACATCAGGTGGAAGCTAGTTGGTTCCAGCCATTTCTTCTCTTATATGCCTTTGGGTTTTCCTTGGTAGGGTGGACGACACTGATTCATGCGAACCGAAATTGGCACCCCTTAAAAGAGGCCGTATGAACCCACATCATCATCATCTTGATTCGGAAGCTTGGTTGAAGACCAGTCAGGGCGATGATCGAGGTTACGTCGACGCCGAAGTGCTGAGTGAATTGTGGATTCACACGGGAACTCGATGTAACCTCAGTTGCCCTTTCTGCTTGGAAGGGTCTGGGCCAAAAGAAGACCGACTTCCATATATTACTCATGAAGAAGTTCGGCCACTCTTGAAACAGGCATCAGAAATGGGCTGTGAACGTTTCTCCTTCACGGGGGGAGAGCCATTCCTCAATAAAGAATTCCTGGCCATCCTTGAGGAGGCTCTGGAGTTAGCTTCTTGTCTTGTTCTCACTAACGCGACCCGACCTCTCCACCTACGGTACGATGAGCTGAGCAAACTGACTCACCATGGAAAACACCTCAAGTTCCGAGTGAGCCTGGATCACCCTGACCCAGAGAAACATGATCAAGGAAGAGGAGAAGGTAGTTTCGAAATGGCCGTCGAAGGGTTGAAGCGACTACAGGAGATGGGTTTTGAAACGTCACTGGCTTGTCAGTGGCCAAGTGGAGCCGACCGTGATCTCTTGAGGGAAGAGTATCTGGGCTTACTTAGAGAAAGAGGCTGTTCTGATGACTTGGGTTTCGTCTTCTTTCCCGACTTCCATCCTCCTGGAGAAAAAGTCGAGACACCCGAGATCACTCAGGACTGTATGACGCGATATCATGATGAGGTGAGCCGCAGTAAATTCATGTGTGCTTTTTCGAGAATGGTGATTAAAAGGCCCGAAGGGTTAAGAGTATCTGCTTGTACCTTGGTCGATGATGACGATAGTTATGACTTGTCCGATGGCGATCTCAAAGCAGCAGTAAACACTCGTGTGACTCTAGGTCATCACCGCTGCTTCTCCTGCTTTTCTTGCGGAGCTTCCTGTTCAGAAAGCTGACGCCGTTTGTTAGAGTTCAGTCAGTTCCCTAAAGGAATCCAGTGGTAGGTGAGTTTCTTTCCTCTGACGGATTTAATATGCAGAAGAAAGGAAGACCTAGAATTGGGAGGGGTGAGGGTGATTTCTTCCTCATCCATCCTTAAGCGAAAGTCAGTTCCCTGATTCTCTAACATGGTGCCTTCCCAGCTCTTG
>Ga0233432_10001893_pt1 | contig 19857 bp, 23 predicted proteins | sample SI_122_August201_6_FD_179870 | JGI IMG/M metagenome (GOLD analysis project Ga0233432, IMG submission 179870) | Seawater microbial communities from Saanich Inlet, British Columbia, Canada - SI_122_August2016_10_MG | ecosystem: Environmental > Aquatic > Marine > Inlet | place: Canada: British... | reverse complement strand
AATTATACAATAGAATCTATTAATAATTTTCTGTAAATCACTTTTTATCTTATTTGTTAAATTTTTCACAAATAAATATATAGTTATATGAGGTAATTTAATAACATATTGATTATTATATTTAGGTATTTCTTTAAATATTTCTTTTGATATAAAATTATTATTTAAAATAGGTTTATTTGAACTTTTTTTTAAATTAAAATCTATTTTTTTATAATTTTTATTTAATAAATTATGTAAATTATAAAAATAATCTATATTTGTTATTTTTTTCATTATTAATATAATAACATAAAATTTATATTATTAATATAAGTAAAATTAAAAAAAAATTAATATTAACAATATTTTAAAATTAATATAATTAAAAATCATTAAATATAGATTCACGATTACTATCATTGTTAAGAATTCTCTTTCGCTTTCCAGATTCATTTAAAGTCAATATTGCTATATCTCTTTGTTTAATAATAGCTTTACTAGATTCATTCATTCTGATTCTTTCTATTTCACTATTTTTTGTAGATTCTGCTGAATCAGTTAACCAGTTTTGAAATAGATTATTTTCGAAATCCATTTTTTTTTCTGATAAAAAATCTAAAAGTTGTAATGAAGATGATGTAATTCCTTCCTTACAATTTTTATCGTTCTTATCAATCAATTTTTTCCGATATAAACCACTAGATTTTCTCAAAATATTTTCATTTTCTTCTATTTTATGTAATAATTTGATTCGTAATCCCCAAGATTTTATTCCAATTTCTTTTAATTTTTTATTAGAATTTAATGTAAGAAGTTTATTATAATCTATTTCATAATAATATAAAAATTTTTCATATTTATGAAAACCTTTGATATCTAATATCCATTGTATTGTTTTTCTTATACTCGAATATGAATGTAAGCATTCACTCGGAATATTTTCCATTCTAATGAATTGTCTTAAATATTAAAGATAAATCAAGTGAAATATTAAGATTTAAGTTGTTTAAATTATATATCAGTATACATAATTTATTTCATTTTTTTATTTTTTAATTATTTAAAAAAATGATTTTTATACATAATTTTTTTTAATATCAAATATGGATTATATCAACAATAATTTAATTTCTATCCCAATTCAATTAGATTATAATAATAATAAAAAGGTATTCCAACCATTAATTGAATTTAAAAATATAAAAACAATTGAAGATTTAGAAAATAATATTAATGATAAATTCAATTCTTCAATTGAAGAATTTTATTCAAAGAATAATAATTTTGCATTATTAACAGGAAAAGTTAATGGTATTACAATATTAGATATAGATGATGTTAAACAATTTGAAAAACTTTTAAAAGACTTAGATATAGAAAATGATTTTGAAGTAAAAACAATAACAAATAATGGATATCATTTATATTTTGAATATGAACCTGAATTAATTACAAAATCTAATTATTTAAATATTAAATTAGATGTAAGAAATGATGGTGGATTAATTACTATTCCGCCATCATCTTATGAAAAAGAAGGAGTTCAAATAGAATATATGTTTGAAGATGGTTCTGAAATAGAAAATATAAAAAAAATTAAAACTATTGGAAAAATTGATAATAAATTAAAAGATTATTTATTAAGTGATTTAGAATCAATGTCAAATAAAAATACAGATAAAAATACAGATAAAATAATAATTAAAAAAGACATATTATTTTTAAGTGAAAAATTAAATAATATAAATGAATTGCTTTTACCAATCAATGATAAATTAAATGATTATAATTTATTATTCCAAGTAATTAGTTCTGTAAAAAAATATTTAAACTGCCATGAGAAAGGTTTAGAATCTTTAATAAATATTTTTGAAAATCATAATTATTCGGATGAAATTGAAACTTTATGGACAAGAGTTGATTTAGAAAAATCAGGTGATCTAAATAAATTGATTGAGATTGTAAATAATATTAAAATTAATTCAGAATATTTATATGATAATATTGATAATAAAATATTATATCAACATTGTAAAATGAATAATAGACATGATATTATGTGTTATTTGAATAAATATTATTGTATAATTACTTCATCGAATACTGGAAAAATATTATATTGTGAAAAAACATATAAACAAGGAAGATTAAATAATTTACAAATTATTACTACAAAAGATAATTTTGTAAATAAGATGCCATCAAGTTGTAATATATGTATTAATGAAGAAAAACAGAAATATCAACCCATATTATTATATTGGTTGGAATCAATTCATCGTAAAGAATATAGAGATATTGAATTTGAACCAAATTCAAAAAATAAGAATAAATTAAATTTATTCTTAGGATTTAATCATTTATTTATAAAAGATTATAAAATGGATGAATTAATTATTGTAAATATATTATATCATTTAAAACATGTTATTTGTAATAATGATAATAGAGTATACGAATTTATGTTAAATTGGTTAGCACATATTGTTCAAAAACCAAATGATAGAATGGGAATTGCTATATTATGTAAATCAGATCAAGGAATTGGTAAGAATTTATTTTTTGAAAAATTTATAGGTGATAATTTAATCGGGATTCATTCGGCTTGTTTTGAAGCAAATCAAGTTGTTGGTAAATTTAATAGTTTAATTAGTGATAAAATGTATATTGTTATTAATGAAATTGAAGCAGAAGGTGAATTAATTAAAACAAGTAATAAAATGAAAGCTCTTATTACTGATAAAACTCAAAAATTAGAAAAAAAAGGTGTAGATGCAATCCAAATAAATAATTATTGTAATTATGTATTATTAACAAATAATAATAATGTAATTAAGGTAGAAGAAGGTGATAGAAGATATTTATGTTTAGAAGCGTCTTCATGTAAAAAAGGAGATTCAACTTATTATAAAAATTTAGCTAAAGATGCTGATGATATTAAAATTGGTGAATGTTTTTTTCATATGTTAATGAAAAGAGATTTGAGTGAATTTAACCCAAAATCTAATAATGTAATTCCAATGACAGATTATAAGAAAGAATTAATTTATATTTCAAAACCAAAAATCAAGAAATGGTTTGAAGAATATATTGAACATCAAAGAACAGGAACAAAATTAGAATATACAATAAAAATTCGTGAATTATATCAAAAGTTTAAAGAGAGTGAATATTTTAATAATAGTGGTTTTGATACATTTCAATTACAAATTGAAAAATATAATTTAAAAAAACTGAAGGGTTGTTATAAATATAAAATAGATGATGTATATTAAATATAAAATAAATTATTTTATATTTCAGGATATATTAAATTATATATAAAATAGATAATATATGTTAAAAATAAAAGAAATTATATATAAAAAATTTATATTTTTATTAAAATATTATGTTATAAAATATTAGAAACTTAAATATTACGTGACATTACACATACTATATTATTTTGATTATCTTCCATTTCATTTTCAATCTGAAAACCACATTTAAAAAATAAATTAAATGAAGGTTCATTATTCTTTTTAACTTGACTATGTAAATATTTTACATTATTAGAATATTTGATTGCTAATTTAACTAACAGTTCTGCTAAATGTTTTCTTTGATATTTTTTACTTACTACAACATTGTATACAAATAAACCATTTTCTCCTTTATTAGAATAACCTGTCATTTTATGATTATTATTATCTGTTAATATTTTTTTTAAATTATTATGTTCTAATAACGATAATGAAGCGATTAATTCTCCTTTAAATAAAAATCCGGTGATAATAGTAAAATCATGTAATTCATATGAATCAATATCAAAAGAATTAGATAATAATATATTTAATTGTTTTTTGTATTCGTTTGAAATATCTTTATAATATAAATGAAAATATTTAATATTATTAATATCCATATTAAATAAACTAAATAAAAATAAATATAAATTTTTACTTAAAAATCTATATTAATTATATTTAAAATATTAAAAATGATTCATATTTATAAATAATTATTTATATTAGAATTAATGATAGAAATTTTAGTCCCAAATTATTATGATTCTAATAATGAAATTTTTAATAAAATAGAAATAAAAAAAAAATTTATATCAAAAAAAAATAAAAAAAAATTTTGTATCAAAAAAAATTTTATATCTAAAAAAATAAAAAATAATTTAACAATAATAGATAATTTTGTAAAAAAAGAAAAACCATGGAATAATATAATTTTTGATGTAATAAATGAAAACTATTATGATATACCTTTTAAAGTAACAGATATAGAAAATATAATAAAAAAACAAAATATTAAAATACCAGATAAAGGTTTAAATCCTTATTTTACTAAATTATATAAGAAAAATAAAGTAATTAATAAAGACAACAAAAAAGGTTTTTGGTATTTAATAAAAAATATATGATTTTCATAATAAAAAAATATTTTCTTATAATTAACATAATTAACATAATTATTTATATTATATTATAATATAATGAGTGGAAATGAAATACATGAAAAAGACGAAAAAGATAATATTGAAACTTTTATTAATATGAATAATGATTCTCAACATTTTAATACTATATTGGTATTAGGTTTATTTATTGTATTATTCAGTTTTGTTTATATGTATGGTTTTCATGGTATATTAAAATTTGAGAAAAATTTTAATTATTTATTAGCAATTCTTTTTTGTGGATTAGCAATGATAATGATATTAATAGTAATTATTCAAATATTAGGTTATATTACAAATGATTCAATGTCTGAATTTGAAAAAACAAAATCAAGAAGTGGAATATTAACTATGATAGTATTAATAATATTTTTTAAAATGATGGCATTAATAAAATATAATTATAGTAAATTATTTGCAGCTTTAAATAAAACATTACCCAAAAATAAAAATAAGTAAGTAAATTATATATGATAATTATAAATACAATATATAGATGTCCATGTTGTTCAGAAGCAGAATTAATATTAAAAGTTTATAATATTGATTATAAGAAAAATATTATAAAACAAATTGATAAAAATAAATATAAAAAAGAATATCATATGGAAACTTTCCCTCAAATATTTTATAAAAATAGAAATAATAAATTGATGAAAATAGGGGGATTATCTGAATTAAAACAGTTAATTTCAATTTGTACTTTTTTAAGAAAATATAAATATTCACATGAATTAATTAATTATATAAAGAGATTTACTTCAGATTGTTAATTATTATAAAAAATGAAACTTATTTTAGTAGTATTTTATATAAATAAAGTAATGAGTTAACTATCTAAGGAATAATTTAACTTGATGTTATACAATTATAATTTTATTAATATTATTTAAATATAATACAATATCTTTTTCTTTTTGACTTAGTTGATTAATTAAATTTTGATCAACATATATTATTTTATTGAATAAAATAATACAAATTAAGATATTAAGTAATATAAAATTAAAACTTCTAAAATATGATATATTTTTAATATATTTAAAAATATTATTATTAATTGAATATAAAAATTTTATATTTGTATGTTTTTTTAATAAATTATAAACTTTATTATTATCATTAAAATCGATAAAAATTAATATATTATCATTTATATCAAAAGTTTTAAAATTAGTTTTATTTATAAGATTTATATACATATCATTATAATTTGAAATATTTTCATAATTTAATGAATGTTTAACTATAAACAAATCAGAATTATTAATATTTTTATCTGTATAATAAATATATTTATTTTTTGTTAATTTATTTAAATTATAATTATTTAATATAAATGGTTTTAAATTAATATTATTATATATTTTACTTTCTTTTTCAAAAAAAAATTTTTTTAGAAAATTATCTAATTTAATTTTTTTATTGATACAAGCTAATTTTTTTATAAACATTAATTGAGAATAATTATTATGTATATTGTTATCTCTTAAATTTGCTAATTTGTTATTACTAATTTGTCTATACTCTTTATAATATTTACTAATATAACAATCTATACCTGTAATATATAGTTCTTTAATTGGAAAACTTATTAAATCCATTATAGCACAAGTACCAGTATATGGTCTTCCTTTTATAGAATTAACTAAATATTTATATAAATTTAAATTTATAATATGATATGGAATTTTATTTTGATTATTATCTAAAAATCTTAAAATATCATTTTCAAAAGGATAAATAAATGGGTATGGACAAGATATATATTTACACCCATTATTTTTTAAATTATATATTCTTTTTTGAGTTAAATCATTTTCTTTAGGATAATCTGATATATTCATTGAATTATATAATACATCTACTCGTCTACCAACATCTTTTTGAATATTTAAAGGTATTTCAAAAGTTTTATTTAATCTAATTACTAAATCATAACTATCAATTAAATTACCTTGATTTGTATCTAATGTATTATTAGATGGACCGACAAGAGCAATTTTTTTATCATATAAAAAATTATAATAATTCTTATCATTTATTATACTTTTATTATAATTGCTTAACATTATTAATTTAATAGTTAAATATTTAAAGAATAAAACAAATAAAAAAAAAATTGATTTTTTTTATTTATTTGTTTTAATATTTAAATAAATATTTAACTTACGAAAAATGGCAACTACTAAGATGAAACCTCTTGAAAGAAATGATCCTTACTTTAAAAAAATTGCAAAAAATATTCAACAAATGGAAACAAAAGTAAATGGAAAAACAGTGCCTGGGATGTCTTATTTGATTGACAATGGTAAACGACCAGATATAAATAGTTTTTCTGATATCTTTAAATATATATATAAAATGAAAGGGAGTGTAATACAAGAAATGTCAAATTCATCGATAACGTTTGAAAAAAAATTAAACAAAAATACCAAAGGTAAAGTTTCAATTACTTATCGTAATTGTAAAAATAATAATATTTTGAGAGAAGTTTATGATAAAGTAAATAAGAAAAAGAAACTTATTCCACACAATATTTGTTCTATATTTTTAGATTTATTCAATTGTCAATTACTTAAAATTAAATTTGACCTTAGAAAAACCTATTGTATTTTGTCAATTAATAAAGATATTAATATAGATGAATTTTTTGAAAAAGAATTTGTAAGAAAACCAAGAATGTCATTCGAAGATTTTACTAATTATTCTAAAAAAATTATTGAAGAAATCCAAGGGTTATCATTAGAAAAACAACTGAAGTTTTTAAATATTGAAGAAGAAATTCAAGAAGAATCTGAAAATGATTATGAAAATGATGGAAATGATGAAAATGATGATGAAAATGATGATGAAAATGAATCATTACAAGATGATGAGAAGACTGGTTTAGTATTTTTAATTCCTAAAGAAATTAGAGAATTTTTGAAATCTCAACCAGAATCTGCAATTTTAATGTATAGATTTATTAACTATCAAAATCAAAGTATTATCAAAGAAACTTCACCTGCTTCTATTATGCTTAATAATATTTTAGAGGACAAATATGGTATTTCTATGAATCGTGATTATTGTTATCATAATAATATTTCTAAAGATTCATTTGATAAGAAAAATAATGAGAAAAAATTAGTTCCCTATAATATCAATGGACTTCTTAAGATTATATATAATCACGGAATATTGAATATTAGATATGATAATGAACTAACTTATTGTATTCTATTTATTAAACCTAATTTAGATCTAACAAATTGTTTTTTTAAGAAGAAACAAGATATAGAATCAATTAACACATCTAAAACACCTGATAATAGTAAGAGTTTTGTAGATATTGACAAATTACTAAATAATGATGAAGATGAAGATGAAGATGATGAAGAATTTTAATCAATAAATCTTATCATTTTATATAAGTAAAATATTTAATAATCTTTTAGATTATTAAAATAATAAATTTTGTTGTTTTAGATTATTAATTAAATTAAAAATAGTAAAACCTAAATTAGAATTAAAATTCTCTTGGGTTTCAAGATCAAATTCATTTTTATATGTGTGTTTAATTATACATAATTTATTAAAATTAAGATCTCTAATTGTTATAATTTCTTTATTATTTATTAAATTAAGAAAAATATTATAAATGTTATGATTATTATACTTTAAATTAAATTTATTATTATTCTCAATATAAAAATCATATTTTTTATCATTAATATTAATTTTATAAATAAATGGAATATCACCTTTAATAATTTTATATTTTTTTTCATTACATATTAAATCTTTATTAAAATTTAATAATTTATTATTATTTTTATATAATATACATTCTTTATTATTATTTATTATTTTATATATATTATTACTATTATTTTTAAACTTTTCATAATTTAAATAATTATCTATTAAATATAGTGAAACTAATAATAAAATTAAATATATTAATAACATTTATAATATATTAATTATAATATTCATTAATTAAATCTTTTATTATATTAAATTATATATGAATATTTTTGATATTTTATTAATATTAATATTTATATTTTTAATAATTAGTTTTATTTATAAAAATTGTTTTACTGAACATTTAAGTATAAATGAAAATATAGATTCTGATAAAAGTAATACAAGTGATACTGATACAAGTGATACTGATACAAGTGATACTGATACAAGTGATAAATCTATAAAAAAAATTGATAATAATGAAATATCGTGTTGTGATTCAAAAGAAAAAGATAATATGGAGTTTATAAATAGAAATATAAGTAAAATTAAAGATATGTTTGATTTTTTTGATCATTATAAAATTAATATTAAAGATATGACAGAATATATTAATAAACATAAAGATGATATAGATTTTGTTGACAAAAATCAAACTAAATTAACTAAATCTATCGAAGTAACAGATGAAATTATAAGTCAATATAATAAAGAACAAACTAAATAACAAAATAAATTAACAAAATAAATTAACAAAATAAATTAACAAAATAAATTAAATTAATAAATTAATAAATTAATAAATTAATAAATTAAATTAATAGATTTTATAATATTTTTAAATTACAAAATAAATTTTATTAAAATATATTATAAAATCTATAATTAGTTTATTTAAATATTTTTTTTTAGAAAATAAAGAGAATAATCTTCAATATCAAATTCAGATAAATCTATTTTTTTATATAAAATAAAATCATTATCAATAAATTTTTTTATTAATACATCTTTTGGTAAAATATTATATTTTGTTATTTTATTAATCGAATTACCACTTTTAACAATATATTTTTCAATGTATTCATAAACATTTTCTCCTAAATTTTTAAATACAGCATCATGTGTAAATTTTGTAAAATAAGTTAAAGCATGTTTTAAATTATCATCTTCATTTTTATACATCATTGAAAAGTCTCTAGGAGCTGGATCTAATTTTTCAATATTATCATGAATATGAATTGTTAATATTCCATTTTTTTTTAACCAATACTTAAAATTTCCAATAATTAAATCAATATCTTCTAATGTATTACTAATTAATGTATCAGTCATACAATTAATATGTGTAAATTCTTGAAATTGAAATAATTTATAATCATTCAAATTTCCTAACTTAAATTTACCTGTTGGATTACGAATCTCAGATCTCTCTAAATATAATCTATTTTTATCTAGTCCAATTTTATATATATCTTTTGGTAAGTATTTATAGTGTAAACCTAATCCTGTACCTGCATCTAATAATTTAACGTTTTTCCATTCATTTAATTTAGCATATTTATTAAATAATTCCATATCTTTTTTATATAAATGAGTATCATTAAATACCATCTCTTGTAATTTTACTAATAACCTATCATTATTCTCAAAATTTTCAATTTTATTTCTTCTTAAAAAAAACTCATGTGTAATTTGTAACGAAATTATTAATAATATTAATTTGATAATTTCCATATAATATAATAAATATATTTAATAATTATATTTATTATAATATTAAAATTTAAAATAATTTACTAGATGAAACAATGGAAAAACGAGGTTTTTCATAAACGAAATATCCTGTTAAATATAAACAAAATAAAGTTATAAATACATTTATATCATTACTATTTTTATATATCAAAAACAAAAGTGGAACACCCATTAAATACATTAATGAATCTCCTATAACTGCTCCTGTTTGTATTGATTTAGAATAATGAATAAATTCATCCATTACTTTACTCATCCCTTTTTTTGCATTTTTAATTATCAAAAAATAAAATGAAAAATCGTGTGTTATTTGAACTAATAATACTATACCTAAAAATTTTAATAATTCATTATCTTTAGAAATAATATCTTTATCAACCAAATATAAATATAAAAATTTAGATATATAAAAACCAATTAATACTGACAATACATCTAATATAACTGCAGACCATCTTAAATTAGTATACCATTGATTAATAGCATTACCCGTTAATGGACTATTTGTAAAACGAAATAAAAATAAAAAGAATGTTTCAACAATACATGTTACTGTTACAAAATGTATTAGTTGTAATTCTTGAATCATATATAATATTTTAAATATTATATTTCAAATGTAACCAAATTAATAAATATTATATTTCAAATGTAATCAAATTAATAAATAATCCAATTAATAAATAATCCAATTAATAAATAATCCAATTAATAAATAATCCAATTAATAAATAATTAAATTAATAAATAATTAAATTAATAAATAATTAAATTAATAATCAAATTAATAAATAATTAAATTAATAATCAATTTAATAATTAATTATCAAATTAATAATCAATTTAATAATTAATAATTAATTATCAAATTAATAAATATCTTTATATAAACCTTATATAAAGATAAAAATGATAGCTGTGGGGTTCGAACCCACGCGGACATTGTCCAGAAGATCTTAAGTCTCCCGCCTTAACCACTCGGCCAAGCTACCCGATTATCTTAATATTAAATAAAAAAATATCTTTAAATACTTTATATGACAACTCCAACAATTGATAAATACTTAGAAGCTTTAATTCCAAAAACATTAGTTGGACAATTAAATAAATCTAATAAAGATATAGTTACTTTATTGAAGGTAGATAATTTATACATAAAAATTATTAATTTTTATCATAAATTATTAGTATCAAATCAAAGAATAAGTGAAGGAAAAGATACTTGTCCAGTATATGTTAATTGGGATTCAAATCCGGCATATTCATCTATTCCTGGGATAACTTGTGGTCAAGTAAAATATTTACTAAGGAATATAAGAATAGACCAAGATTTCGGAAAAGTCATTGAATTATCATGTAGATATTTACAAGCATTAAAATTCACTCATAATATGAAAGCTAATAATTTAGTTTATTATTCTGAATTATTATAAATAATAATTTTTAATTTAATTTTTTATAATTATTTTAAATTTATTTTTTAATTATTTTAAATTTATTTTTTATAATTATTTGGGTCAATTAACTTATTATTTATTATCTTATTTTTATTTTCAATAGTTTTTATTATTATTAAAAAATTATCATATAAACTATCTAATTTTGAATTAATTTCATCAATTTTAGAATCTAAAATATGTATTTTTCTTTCAATAAATTCTATTTTTTCATAATTTTGATTATTAATTTTATCATTATCATTATCAATATCCATATTCATATAAATTTAACTTTTATATTTTAAATTTAACTTTTATATTTTAAATTTAACTTTTATATTTTAAATTTAACTTTTATATTTTAAATTTAATTATTATATTATATTCTATTATATGGATAATGGTATGATGACTAAAGTATGGGGTCCACCCGGATGGTTATTTTTACATTGTGTAACCTTTGGATATCCTTTTAAAATTAATGAAATGAATCCAGAACATTTAGAAAAAAGGAATTTTTATAAAAATTTTTTCTTTAATTTAGGAAAAGTTTTGCCTTGTAAATATTGTCGTGAATCATATGATAAATATTTTAAAGAATTACCAATTGATAATTTTTTAAATACTAGAAAAGAATTATGTTTATGGTTATATCTAATACATAATAAAGTTAATGATAAATTAGGTGTTCCTACCTGTGATATCCCTTCATTTAAAGAAATTCAAACTAAATATGAATCTTATAGAGCACAATGTAAAAAAACAACAAATAAAGAAAGATTAAAAAATATTGAAAAAGGTTGTATTAAACCTGCGGATGGTATTTCAAAAAGAAGTGTGTTAACTGTTGTTAAAACTGAAAATACAACATATAATATATTTTTATCAATTATAATTTTAAGTGTAATTTATTTTTTAATTTATATTTATATTAAAAAATTTAAATAAATTAAAATTGTTTTAATTAATAGTTATCCATGATTGTTTTTTAAAAACAATTTTGTAAGGAATTCTTTTTGAAAGTATCAAAGAATTAACGTATATTTTAATTATTTATACTATAAAAATTTTATATAATTTTTTATAGTATAAAAAATTGATTTTTTTTTATTTATTTAATAAAAAATAAAAAATAAGAAAATGAGTAATAAAAGACAATTTTCAGTTGAAAGTAAAAGTGAAAGTGAAAATGAAGTTGAAAGTGAAAATGAAGTTGAAAAACAAGAACAAAATTCAAAAATTCAAAAAATAGAAAAAGATAATCAGGAAATTAAATATAAGGATATTTTAAAAAAAAACAATTATGGTAATGATGAATTAATTTTTAAAATTATGAATAGTGGTGATAAAAAAATAATGAAATCCATTGTTATTTTATCTGTAAAACAATCATTAAATATTCATGATGAAGAGATTATCGGAAAAATATTTGATATTTATTATGATAAACATCATAAAGATAATCCATTTTTAATATTCACAAATACAATTATTGAATTTCAAAAAATTGTTAATTCTCTTTGATATAATCGTTTTTGAAATAAAATATATTTTAAAATAAAATATATATTTTAAAATAAAATATATTTAATAATTTATAAAAATAAATTTATATTTAATTATAAAAATTATTTTTTAGGTCGTGAACACCATCACTGATTGTCAATCTGACACAATTCCTCCCACCTATCCTCGTTTCCGCCAACATTTGCGGAAGATTTCAATGATTCATCCCATTTGTGTGCTTTCTTGGATACCCTCCCATGTATAGTCCTATATGGCGATGCAACTTATCCCGCCGCAACTGCTTCCGCCGGTCGCTTCGTGCCGCGCGTGCTGCGCGTGCTGTCGCTTCGTGCCGCCCGGTCCAGATCGAGGAGGCGCTCCGCATTGCGCAGTTCCTTCTCGAGCTGCGCATCGAGATCGGCGTTGCGGGCGGCCAAGATCGCGTTCGTCGCCTCGAGCTCGGGGATGCGGGTCTTGACGTTCGCCAGCGAGCGATTCGCGAACGCGCGGTTCCGGAGGATGCGGGTAGCCTCCTGATCTGAGATCACCTCGACGGTGTACCCTTTCCCGAGGTTGTGGTGGTTCTTGTCCTCCGCCGCCGCTACTGCCGCCGCAGCAGGTTCCGCCGCAGCAGGTTCCGCCGCAGCAGTTTCCTCCGCAGATGCGGAAGCAGCATGAAACGACTGAACTCCCACAAGATACTTGTCAGGATGATGCACCGATTGATAACACCTCTGTTCAGTCGTAGGTGACTGTTCAGTCGTAGGTATCTGTTCAGTCGGAGGTAACTGTTCAGTCGGAGGTAACTTTTCAAGGTTTTCTTGACTAAAGAGTGAATCGCCATAATCATGTTGAATGTTCGATTCCGCGTCGTCTTCATCAAAGACTGAACCGCCACACATCTGTTCAGTCGTAGGTGACTGTTCAGTCCTAGGTGACTGTTCAGTACTAGGTGAAGGTAACAATTCAAGGTTTTCTCGACTAAAGAGTGAATCGTCATAATAATGTTGAATGTTCGATTCCGCGTCGTCTTCATCAAAGACTGCACCGCCACACACCTGTTCAGTCGTTGATGAAGGTGAAGGCAAAAAACCTAGGTTGCCCCCTAAATAGGGGTTGCCCCCTAAATAGGGGTTGCCCCCTAAATAGGGGTTGCCGTCAAATCCAAAGTCGGGAAATGACTTTCTCATGCAGGCCATTTCTTGATTGACACCACGGAATGGTTCAATCTTTCAAACCTGATGTTTTTATGTAAAACACTTAAGATAAAAAAGGTATCATTTTTTTATTCCAAGTGTATTATTATAAATAATTTATTATGATTATTAAAAATTATTATAAATAATAATAATATAAATTTGTCATTATATTTAATTTTATCACCAATATTAATTTAATTAAAATTTATATTTTACACCTTTGAACATTTAAAACGCCGAGTTATTTCTAATTCAATAATAAATTTAAAATTGATTTAAAAATGATTTAAAACTAAAATTAGTACTAACTTTAAACTAAATATGGAAATTAAAACACAACCATTTACACTTAAAATTATTGATATTAATATTAATAATTGCCCTTCTTGTAGTTTAAAATTAATTAAAAAGAAGACAATTCGAAAAGAAAAAATTAAAACTTGTATAAAATGCTGTTGGAGAGAATGTGGATACTGTAGATATCTGGAGAGACCATTTGCGAGTGGTTCATCTAGTCTTGATAATCATTATCCTGATGGTTGTAGTTGTAAACCATATCCTTCTAATTTAGATTGTGAATGTGAATATAAAAGTATGGATGTTTTAAATATAACTTGTAACAACTGTAGAATTCCTAAATGTAATGATTGTAAAGTGAATATAATTAATAATAATTATAAAACGCTATACAAACATATGGGGATTAGCATAACAAATACAGGTCGTTTGGAATGTAATTGTGACTCTTACAATAGGAATACTCAACCTGATGATTTTCAAAATTTATGTTCTCTTTGTAATTATAAATTAAATAAAGGTGATCTTAATACGATATTTATATGTAATAATTGTGATTTAAAGAAAAAAATACATAAAGAAAATTTTATTAAAAATAATCCAGATTTATCTGATGATAAAAATAAATATAAATTAGATGAAACCAATCCATACGAATTGAAATGGATTCATGAGTATACTACTAATAATTGTTTAAATTGTAATAGTAATATAAAATGTTTGGTAGTTAATAAGCATCAATATAAATATTGTTATAAATGTGACCCTTCTACTAGTTTTGTTAAATATAAGTGGACTGATAATAATTGGAAAATAAAATTAGTCAAAACATTAGATAATAAAAAACATAAATGGATCAAGCCGTTTGATAATAGTAATTGTGATGAAAATTATGTTTGTAAATGTGAAAAATGTAAAAAAAATCAAATTAAAAGTAATAATAATAAAAACAAAATATTTGAAAAAATAAATATATATGTAAATGATACAAATTTAAGTAATGATATTATTACTAAAATGTTTAATATTGAAAAATCATTGAAAGTTAATATTAAAAATATTAAGGAATGGTACGAATATAATATGACTGATAATATAGATGATAATATTAAAATAATTGTCAAAATTTATAAAAGGGAAGAATTAAATGAATATTCCTCTGATGAAGATTGATTTAGTAGGTGCTTTAAATGTTCAAAGGTGTAAAAGATATATTTATTTTTAAAATATATTTATTTTTAAAATATATTTATTTAAAATAAGTTAATTCAAGTATTTTATAATAAATATATAAACCATAGAAGTTTTTAGCCACTATATCTAATAAATTATAACATATATTTTTTGTTTTTATATCTGTCATAGCGGCAACACCATATAATGACCAAATTATTAAATTAAAATAAAATAATTTTTTACCTAAATCACTATATTTTGCATAATATTCATAAATAAAATAGAAATTTAAGAAGAAAAATACAAACCCAACACTTACTGATAAATATTTATTAATGTAATTTATTTCACCTAAATAACCAAATAATAACATAAATACATTTAATAATACAATTATTAATATATTTCTTTTATTATCTCTAAAAAAATTTTTATAATTTAATTTTGATTCTTCCAATTCACCTTTATCCTTAATTTCTTGATATTTCATAAACATTATTGTAGATATTAACATTGTTGGTGTTGTAATAAACCAATCAATATAACGTCTTGGGGTCATTTTTTGAAGGTTTTTTAAAGCAAATATAATCCAAATATAAAATGTAGCTTCCACAATTTGAACAATTGTTTCTAAACCTAAAATATCTTGTAAAATTATATCTTTTTCTTTCACATTTATAAAAAAACCATGTAAACCAACAATTGTGGTTATAAATTGAACTAATAAAGAAAAATAAATTGTTTTTGATATTAATTTATCTTTAATCATTGTATTTTATATAATTAAAATATATATATATTTAATAAATTATAATTAAATATTTCTTCAACAAATATTTTTACATTATTTCAAATATTAAAATTAATATTAAAATAAATATTAAAATATACTAAATATTTTAATTTTTATTAAAATATTAAAAATTGAAAATATAAAATAATAATATTTATATTATAATATAAGATGGATAATATTGATAACAGTGACTTATGTTTTGATACATATGGAAATTATTATATAAATATAGGAGGATTGAAATTAAAAAAAATAACAAAGAAAGAATATATGGATATTACTGGCGAATCATCTTTCTTAATTGATAAATTAAAAAATAGTATATATCCAGAACAATATAGAGATTATGTATTTTTAAAAATACCAGATAATTTTCCTAAGGATGAAGGAGAAAATATTGCTGGTAAATATATAACCTGTGATTGGATGTTATCTAATTTAATAACGTTTTTATGGAATCGTAATATAATTACATTAGGTTGGGATCAAGGTGTTTTCAATAAAAAAACTAACATAGATTATCCTGGTTTTATAAGTATGGATCATTCAACAATAGATCGAAAAGAAGTTTTACCATTATTAAAACAAATATTTGGAGAAAAAAACATTATTATCTTTGATTTTATAAAAAAACCAGAAGAAAAACCAAAATCGGGTAAAGAGATACGTGAGTTCAAACAAAATAAAGCATTAAAATTTCCAAAAAAAATTAGAATTAAAATTAACCAAGGATTTATAAGTATAAACTTTAATCATAAAATGATACCTACAATATACAAAAATCTAAAATTGAAACCAGTAAATCCTAATCATGTTCATAAAGGAGGAAGATTTTTATCAAAAAAAGAGATTGAACGATACGAAATAGTTTAAATATCTATAAATATTCAAATTAAGATAATAATTAAGATAAATTATAAATTTATTTTATATCAATTATAAATTTATTTTATATTAATTATAAAATAATTTTATATCAATTATAAATTTATTTTATATTAATTAAAAAGTATTTATTTTTTAATTATATATGGGAAATTTATTTTCTAATAATACTATACTCGATATAGATAAAGATATTAATATTGAATTACATACAAATATTGAAAATAAATTTAAAAATAAAACATCTATAAAGAGTTATGTTAAAAATAATATAGAAGATATGGGTTCATCTATGTATGATTATATATCAAATTATTTATATATTAAAAAAATATCAATCAAAAGAGATAATACAATTAAATTTGATATTAAATTTAAAATTAATAAAAAAGGTAAAACAATACGTGCTCATTCTGGGAATAAATTGAATGAAAATAAATTAAAAGAATATATTACATTTAATGAATTAAAAGCACATATAAAATGGAGTTTAAATGAAGCTGCTGTAAGAGCAGACCCTTTAAAATTAAAAGAGGGTGAATTTTCTATTAAAAATAGTGATATAAATGAAATTATTTTATTAAATTAAAAATATTGTAAAATAATATATTTTAAAAATTATAAATGTATTATTTAATAAAATATAAAATTATTTTAAAAAATTAAAAATGTATTATTTAATAAAATATAAAATTATTTTAAAAAATTAAAAATGTATTATTTAATAAAATATAAAATTATTTTAAAAAATTAAAAATGTATTATTTCAATAAAATATAAAATTATTTTAAAAAATTAAAAAGTATTATAAAATAATACCTTTTAATTTAATTGTAAATGTATCTTGACCATCCAGAGATTTTGTGAACATACTTCAAAACATTTGATGCATTCCCATCATCAATCTCATTTAAACGAAGATGAAGATTTTTATCTAATTCAGAATTATCGCATACACGATTACTTTCATTGAATGAATCACTACCTTCTGTAATAGCAAAACCTGCCCAACTATTAATTCCATCTTGGTCATCATCCTGGATCCAAGATTTCCCATTGAGAAGTTCATAATATTTTTTATCTTCATCGGATAATGTTTCAACATCACGATGTAAATTTTGAGCATTTTCCTAAACACCAATAAATTGCAACCATTTTGGGTCCCATGGAATACTGTTTGTTGTGTTTATGGCTTCTTCACAAGCGTTTAGGAGTGATATACACTCCTCCGATTTTACAGACGAAAAATACAATAAGTATGCACAACGAATATGAGATAAATTTCGTGACCTACGGATACAACTCAGATTACCGAATATACGATGTTTTCTGAGAAAATCAACTGAGGCGGCTCTTTGAAGGCGTTCGAGCAACGATCGTTTTGTATGATTGGAAGGTAACATGCTGTTTGTCGATTGGATGTTAAAAACTGCTGACTGCTCTAGGCGGCGATCTGTTCTGTCGTTTGATTGCTCGACTGACTGATTACTTCGGTGCAGCAGCGTGCGTAGGTTATTTTATTCTAATTAGAATAAAAAAAAATATCATTTTTTTATTTAAAGAAATTTATTATAATTAATATTAATAATGAATGTTGAACAACTTAGAAAAAATCTTTTAATTAAAAATATTGTAAAAACTATATTAGATAATGATAAGTTTTATGAATCTTGTGAAAAATCAATAAAAGATATTTATGCTGATAATAAAATAGATACAAAAGATATACCTATTATATTAAATTTACTGGTATCAACATATAATAATTATTCAACAATATCTGTTGACAGGAAAGATATTAAAGAAGTATTTATTTTATTATATATTGAAATTATTTATAAATTAAAATGGGAAGATAAAGTTAATATTGAAAATACAGTAGAAATATTATCTCCACAAATTGATTTATTATTAATATCAATTAATAGTAATATAAATACAAATTGTTTACAAAGATTATTTTGTTGTTGCTGTACAAAATCTGATACTAAACCAACTAATCAACCTTAAATTATAATTTAAAATATTTTAATAATTATTAAAATTATTTATTTTTTATATCTTAAAATTATTTTTATATTTTTAAATTATTTTTTATTATTCATGAAGTATATCATCATTACTAAAAATAATAAAACTGCTAACATAGATAAATTAACATTTCTTTCATTTTCAAATCCTTCATACCACCAAGTCCAAGGTTCATACCATGTGTAATGAGGTGCTACATATGTAGGTGGTGCAACTCTAGGATTAACATACACTGGTTGATTTACATATCTGGGGTAAAAAAAAGGAATATTTCTTAAAAATCTTCTTTTTCTTCTTCTCATACGACGATAATTATCAGTCGGACCACCTAATCGATTTCTTCCCCAAGTTCCATGTAATGGTCTATGAGTTCTACGTCCACTACTATTAATACGGGGATTATTTCTTCTACCACCATTTGCATGTTCAGTTAAATTTTCTATATTAAAAGAATCTTCTAATGTACCCATTATAATATTTATAATTATTTTTTATAAAATATATTCAAAATTAATGAAAAGAATTTAATCACATGTATTAAAAGAATTTATTCAAATTATTCTATATTATTCAAATTATTCTATATTATTCAAATTATTCTATATT
>Ga0233432_10001892_pt1 | contig 19858 bp, 15 predicted proteins | sample SI_122_August201_6_FD_179870 | JGI IMG/M metagenome (GOLD analysis project Ga0233432, IMG submission 179870) | Seawater microbial communities from Saanich Inlet, British Columbia, Canada - SI_122_August2016_10_MG | ecosystem: Environmental > Aquatic > Marine > Inlet | place: Canada: British... | reverse complement strand
TAGAAAGTGGAAAGTGGAAAGTGGAAAGTGGAAAGTGGAAAAAGTCAGGAGTCTTAGCAGTAGATGAATAAGAAGTGGATGCATTATACCGTGGGGACCTTTTTGGTGTTGTTACTGGTTGTGGGTTTGACCCTGATCATTCGAACGGTCAATTCTGATTTGCAGATTCCGGATCTGGATAATGCGCTGGCTGAAAGAGGTCTGGAATTGGCCAAGTCCAATGGCTGTGTGGCATGCCACAGTCTGGATGGTGGTGTTGGCATTGGCCCCACGTGGCTGGGTATGTATGGCAAGACCGAAACCCTGGTTGATGGCTCTACTGTTGTAGTGGATGAAGACTATATTATTGAATCTATATTACGGCCGGATGCCAAACAGGTTGAGGGTTATGAAAAGGTGATGGTGCGCTCCTTTCTGTCCGGGGAAGAATTGCAGGCATTGGTAGAATTTACCCGTCAGTTAGCTGAGCAGTGATCCTGATTTAAGCAAAAACAGGGGAGCAGGGTTTGAATATGCAGAAGAAAATTCTACAAAGCATGTTGATTGGACTTGTTTGCATAACTCTGGCTGCCTGTGAGCAGGAAAACGATGAGGAAGCACTGAGCAGGCAAACTTTCCTGGCACATCGACAGGACGCGCTCGATACTTTTAATGCATGTGAGCGCAATGCGACAACCGCGCTGGCTTCACTGGTCGCGGCGAGTCGGTGTTCGATTTTCCAGGTTCCTGAAAATTATGAGGCCATTGATGCCAGGCAAATAGATTTAAAAGTCATGGTGATTCCGGCCCTGAATGACCTTCCGGAAGCAGACCCCTTATTTTTACTTGCTGGTGGACCAGGCCAGGCGGCGACCGATCTGGTTCAGGTAGCCCAGATATTTTCACGTGTGCGTACTGACAGGGATATTGTGCTGGTGGATCAACGCGGCACCGGGGAGCTAAGCCCCTTCGATTGCCAGATGGACGAAGAGCAGGCGCAGGAAATCGAAGCGCTGGACCCTGAGTTCGAAGAAATCATCGAGCTGCAATTGCAAATTTTGCGTGACTGCCTGCAAACAATGGAGGCCAGTGCTGAGTTTTACACTACCGATATCGCAATGCGTGATCTTGATGCCATCAGGCAATATCTGGGTTATTCGCAACTCAATCTCTGGGGTGCTTCCTATGGTTCCCGCGCGGCACTGGCTTATCTCCAGGCCTATCCTGAATTTACCCGTGCAGTGATTATTGATGCTATCGCACCGCCAGTAATTTCCTTACCTCTTTATAACGAACGCGATGCCAGTGCCTCTCTGCAAAAAATTCTTGATGACTGTGCCGGAAATGATGTGTGCAGCACTGCCTATCCTGAGCTGTCTGAGCATTATCAGCAGTTGATAGAGAGACTGGCAATTCCGCAAGCGCTTACCGTTGTAGATGACAGTGATTTCAGCAGCATTGAGACTACACTTTCAGATTTCGAATTTCTCAGTGTTCTGCGTCAGGTGCTTTACAGTCGCGAAGCTCAGCGCCTCATACCGCTAATTATTGAGCAGGCATGGCAAGGAAACTTCAAGCCAGTACTTGCCCTGTCTTCGCAATATAGCGAAGACCAGATCAATCAAGGGATGTTTTTGTCGGTGATCTGTAATGAAGATTACCCATTAATAGATGCTGCCTTGCTGGCAGCAAAATCGGATAGTGAATATCTGATTCAGTCTGAAATGTTCAATCGATTTGTCTATGAAGCCTGCGCTATCTGGCCAAAACGAGAGCTTGATCAGGGATATTTTGAAGCCGTCACTGAAGATAAACCAGTACTGATTTTTTCTGGCGCACTGGACCCTATTACGCCACCACAATGGGGTGAACTGGTTCATGATGCTTTACCCAACTCAATGCATTTTGTCCTGGAAGGCTTTGCCCACGGGACACCTTTTACTCAGTGCACCTCAGTAATGATGAATAATTTTATTGAGCTTGGTGATTTTTCAGAACTCGAGTCTGATTGTATTGCGCAGTTCAAAAGGCGCCCGTTTTTTGTAAGCCCTGGCGGGAGCTCTCTGACTAATGATTGAAGTTCAGAATCTGACAAAAAGTTTCAAAGACCTGGTGGCAGTTGATGGCGTCGGATTTCATGCGCGCAACGGCGCTATCACAGGTTTGCTGGGGCATAACGGGGCGGGGAAATCGACTACATTGCGAATTCTTTATGGCTTGTTAAAGGCAGATAAGGGCAGGGCCATGGTAGATGGCATTGATGTTATGACTGAGCCCTTGAAAGCCCAGGCTGAAATCGGGGTTATGACTGATGCCCATGGACTTAATCCGCGCCTGACTGCCAGAGAGCACATTGAATATTTTGCCCGCTTACGCAAAATGGAAAAGACTGAAATTCAACGACGCATAGATGAGCTGATCGTAACTCTGGACATGAGTGAAATCGCTGATCGTCGGGCTGAAGGTTTTTCCCAGGGTGAAAAAATGAAAGTTTGTCTGTCCCGTTCTCTGGTTCACGATCCGCAAAACCTGATCATGGATGAACCTACCAACGGTCTGGATGTTATGACCACGCGCAGTGTCAGAAGTATTTTGCACAAACTTAAAAAAGACAATAAATGTATTTTGCTGTCTTCGCACATCATGCAGGAAATCAGTGCCTTGTGTGATGAAATTATTGTCATCGCAGATGGTAAAGTGCTGATGCAAGGCACCCTGGATGAGCTGGCACGCAGGACCAATGAAAGTGATCTGGAAGAAGCTTTCATGAAAATCACGAGGCAAGGATGATGTGGTCGATCATTACCAGAAAAGAACTCAAGGATGCACTCAGAGATCGACGTGCACTGGGCGCCTTGCTGCTGTTTCCCATTCTGGGGCCAGTGATGATTTATTTCATGTTCAATATGATTATCGATATTGCAGAAGAGGCCGGTGAAGTTAGCCTTCCCGTGATTGGGGCGCAGTACGCAAGCGACCTGATCGATTACCTTGAGCAAAATGGCATTGAAATTGAAACAGTAAATTTAAATGCCGCAGCCAATCCAGACAGTGATTTTTACTCCAACGCACAATTGGAAGAAATCAGTGTAGCAATCAGCAGCAGGCGTTTTGATTTTGTTCTGCTGATACCTGAAAAATTTGATGAGTTAATAGGTGCATCCAGAAGCAGCAATATTGAATTACATATGGAAAGCACACGCACTACTGCTGCGCCTAAAATAGGCAGGGTAGACGGTCTTATACAGGCCTGGGGAAGAGAAACAGCCGCACTGCGTTTAATTGCCCGCGGAGTTAATCCTGCTGTAATAGCGCCTGTGAACGTGGTGCGGGTTGATACAGCCAGTCAGCAATCACGGGTGCAAAGCATACTCGGAATGGTGCCATTTTTTGTCATCATGGCAGCTTTTGTTTGCGGTATGGGGGTGGCAGTAGATGTCACTGCGGGAGAGCGTGAGCGTAAATCCCTGGAGCCTTTGCTGGTCAATCCAGTGCCACGCTACACCATTGTGATTGGGAAATGGATGGCAGCAGTAGTGTTTTCTGCTGTAGGTCTGGTGCTGGTAATGATTCTCAATTTTTTCAGCCTGAGCCTGGTACCTCTGGAAGAAGTAGGTATTGTTTTTAATGTTGGCAGCCTGGAAATAATCGGGGTGTTGGTGACTACCTTGCCACTGGCATTGTTTGCACCATCCATTCAGATTTTTGTTGGTATTTTTGCCAAATCATTCAAGGACGCCCAGGCTTATTTATCGTTCATCATGATGCTGCCAATGGCACCATTTTTTTTCAATATGCTTAATACTCAGGATCGAGAATTCTGGATGAACTTTGTGCCCATGTTAGGTCAGCATATGCTGCTTACGGACGTTGTGCGTGGAGAAACGCCAGAGATTATTGATTTCTTACTGGCTGGGCTATCTTTGTTGTTTTATTCATTGCTCTTTGTTTATGGCGCTTCGCAATTGATGAAACGGGAAAGAATTATTTTTTCCTGATTAAGGAAAGTCCTGGTTTGCTGTAATTAGTTATTCAACTGCGGTGTTCTTTTATATGAGCCTTGATATCCACCACTATTTTCATCCCTATCAACAAGGTCAGCGCCAATAATCTCGAATCAAGCGCCAGCACCAGAAAACCACCGAAAATTAATGTCACATGCATCAACATAATCCTGCTGTAGGGTTTGTGCATCTGGTCTTTCAAGCTCAGTTTCAAATATTCCCTGTTGTTAATGAAGTTTTGTTTGAAAGAAAAGCCATGAGAGATTATCAGTGCAAATATTCCAAGCCAGAGGGTTTTAAAAATTGCCAGCACTTCAGGCAAGGTCGACGAAATCCCTTCTGCTTCGATAAACAAACTAAAAATAAACATCAGATGTACAGCCATGAATGCGCCAAAATGTCCGATGAAACAAATGCTGTAGAAAAGTGCAATGCCACCAGAAATGCGCAACATTTTCAGGATATTGAAAAACCCGATAATGGCACTTTCCAGCCAGAACAGTAGCATGATGTCGCCTATATCCCAGTTTTCAATAATGACTCCGGCAAGAGGAACCAGATTGGCAATAACAAGAAAGTAAGTGCTTAGTTTGTTGTTAACGGCGTCAGTGGACTGTTGAATATTGAGTGACTCTGTCGGATTTTCTGTTTTCAACTGATGGGGTAAGGGTTGCTGGTTTTCAAGAATGGCTTCAATTTCTTTGTTGAGTTCCAGAAGAATTGGATGTTCCAATGTGCTGGAAATTTTGCTGATCAGTTCTTTGGCGCTGTCGAGATCAAGGTTTGAACCAAAGCTGACTGGAATATGCAGGTAATCAAAGGTCAAATGATTGCCGCGCCATTTTGCTCCCGTCACTGTGCCGTCCGTGACATAGCGCAGGTGACTGATATAGGCCAGTGGGTTTCTGGTTTCAAAGCCCAGATTAAAAATTTCTATGCGCAAGGTGATGCAATCACTTTCTAAGACGATTGCTTCCCGGGCAAACAACAGTACCAGCAAAATAAGGGCGAGTATTAAAATTGCAGTGGACCAACCCATAGCCCAAAACAAATTGAAAAGAACCGCTGTAAGATCAAACAGATCTTCAATTTCGCTAAAGCCAAAATCCATCAAGAAGAGTGGGAAACTGAAGGCGATGAGAAAAACAGAAATAAAGCTTATAGCGAGCCAATATTTTTTAAAAGGCAGGATTTGTGTGAAAACAAAATCTCCGCTGGCAGGGCGTCTGAAGCCAAAACGAAACTTGGGCTTGTAAGCACCAAGCTTTTTCATGCGTGAGATTGAAGATTCTTTCTGGATCATAGCCTACATCAATTTTTGTTGTAAGTTACAAGGTGCAAGGTACAAGGTACAAAATGCAAGGTACAAGTGGAAAGTATGTAGGAGGGGTTTTAACCCCGAATGAACTCAAATAGAAAAGAGAAAAGATAAATATTGTAGGTCAGAAAAGGACCGCAGGGATGTCATCCGACATGGCGGACAGCGTCCGCCTGATTTAACTCCAGCCTAAATGTGCTGGGGCGGGGGACAGTGACTTTTTGTTAATAAAAGTCACTGTCCCCGTTTAAGTTAATGAGCCTGGCTTTTCAGATAACCCAGCATGGTGTCGACATCGCTGCAGGTGAATGGGTCATCAGCACAGTTGTCTTCTTTGCCAGGTTCACTGAACATTTTTTCAACAACACCGTCATTTACCAGGATGGAATAGCGCCATGAACGATCGCCAAAGCCAAGGTTTTCCTTTTTCACCAGCATGTCCATGCCTTTGGTGAAGTGGCCGTTGCCGTCCGGTAACAATTTTACTTTTTTGGCGCCAAGCTGTTTGCCCCATTGATACATGGAGAATGCATCATTCACACTCAGACAATAGACATCATCAATGCCCTGGGCTTTTAGCTCATCATAATGATTTTCGTAGCCAGGCAAGTGAGTGCTGCTACATGTAGGCGTAAAGGCGCCGGGTAAGGCAAAAAGTACTACACGTTTGCCCTTAAAGATTTCATCAGTGCTTACATCCTGCCAGCGAAAGGGATTGTCGCCACCGACACTTTCATCACGCACGCGGGTTTTAAAAGTAACTTCAGGTACTGTAGTTGTCATGGTGCTCTCCAGAAAAATAATGTGTTAAATAAGACTATGGTGGTAAATATAGAGGGGAAGGTTGGATAGGTAAAATATATTAATCCTATTGTATTGATAGGGTATGTCTATGTCATATTTGATCGGTGGGAATGGTCTTTCAAACAAAAGGTTGCAGAGCAAAAAACTGATCTATCAAGCGCGGCCTGTCAGGGATTACTGTCTTTGTGTGTGGTGGCCCCTTCATACGCCAGGATAATCTTCTTTCTGTCAGCCCCCCAGCGGTATTGCCCGCTTTCACCGATTTTTCTCACCACGCGGTGGCAGGGGATTAGCCAGGCGATATTATTGCGTGCGATAGCTGAAGCACTGGCTCTGGTCGCGGCCTTATTGCCGGCCAGTGAAGCCAGTTGTTCATAGGTACTAATTCTGCCATAGGGTATTTTTAACAAAGCTTGCCACACCTGGATCTGAAAATTCGTCCCTTTCAAAAATATACTGATCGCTTCTCTCTGCCCGGAGACATTATCAAATAGTTTTTCATGTGCGACTTTAGTGATTTGATCATCGTGTATCAGTGTGGAATCAGGCCAATTGGCGCGAAGAGAATCCAGATTTTCATCCATCTCTGTGGTGATAAATTCCAGATGACAAATACCCTTGTCGGTAAGTGCCAGTAGATATTTTCCAAAGGGAGAAGCATGGAAACCATAATGGATGGTGATGCCTTTACCGAGGGCTTTATATTGCGCTGGTGATATTGCTTCAGCGTGAATAAATAATTCATGCAAGCGTCCGGGGCCAGACAGGCCTGCCTGATAACAGGCATCCGGGGGTTTTATGCCGACATCAAGCAATGACTTTATATAATCTTTGCTCAGGAACTGACTAAATCGCTTAGGGCTGATTCCTACCCAGCGTGTAAAAAGTCTCTGGAAATGGGATTCGCTTAAACCGCTAAGTGTAGCTAACTCCCTGAGTGTTGGCTGTTGGTAATGATTTTCAGCCAGATAGTTCAGCGCCACTGCCATGGTTTGATAGCTGGGATGTGCTTCTTGAGTGTTTGTCATGCTGGTAAAGTAGTCTGTTTAATAAAAAAAGAAAATCCGTTTCTTGCTGTGCTGTGCAATTAAACTTCTGCTCACGTCCCTTACCTACATCCTTGCTGGCGAAACTGCTCCTTCGGGGCTTAGAGAATCTATACAGGAAGGACTTTAGTCCCGAAGAAAAGGGCTGCGTTCTTTGCGGTTGAAACCGCTCCTACCTATAAGGGGGAGCGAATCTGTGTAGAAGGGACTTTAGTCCCGAAGAAAGTATAGCCAGGGTTTAAATAGGTTAGCTTTAAACGGTGTTTAAGTAATAGAATCAATGCCCATGTTGACGTCTTTTTCATTTCGGCAAAAAGTTGGACTAATTGCAGGCCCGTGTCTTTTTCTACTGGTCTTGTTGTTACCCGTGCCAGAAGACATGAGTATTGAGGCATCCCGCGTAGCAGCCGTAGCGCTGCTGATGGCCTGCTTCTGGATGGCTGAAACAGTCCCTATTCCAGCAACGGCCATGTTACCTATATTCCTGTTCCCCTTGTTGGGCGTTATGCCTACTCCGCAAGTGACCCAGGCCTACGGTAATCAGATTCTGTTCCTGTTTATGGGCGGCTTCCTGATTGCTGTCGCCATGCAAAAATGGAAGTTGCATCGTCGTATTGCCCTGAATGTCATTTTGAAAGTAGGCAGCAGTCCCAATCGGCTGGTGCTGGGCTTTATGCTGGCCACCGCTTTGCTTTCCATGTGGATCAGCAATACGGCAACGGCAATGATGATGACTCCCGTTGCCATTGCCGTAATAGAGCAAACCCGGCAGGAACGTGGCAGTGATGCGGTTTCAGATCATTATAGTTTTGGTACTGCTCTTATGTTGGGTATCGCTTATTCAGCCTCTATCGGCGGGGTTGCAACACTGGTAGGGACACCGCCCAATGCGATTCTGATCGGAATTATCGATACCGTTTATGGTTACGAAATCACTTTTATAGACTGGATGAAGCTGGGCGTCCCGGTGTCTATTACGATGCTGGCAATCACCTGGTTATTTTTGACGCGAGTGATGTACAAAATGGATGCCGCAGATGCTCACAGCGCCAGTGCCATAGCTCATATAAAAGAAGAACTTGCTGCGCTGGGGATAATGACTTCTGAGGAAAAAAAAGTAGCCACTGTTTTTTTTATGGTCGCGGTGTGCTGGATTTTAAACGGCTTGTTTAAACCTGAGTCGCTCAGTTTTGTTACAGACCCTGCCATTGCCATGAGTGGCGCTTTCCTCTTGTTTATTATTCCAAGCAGCAAAGGAAATAGTGGTTTCATTCTGGACTGGGATACGGCAAAAACAATCCCCTGGGACATCATTATATTAATGGGAGGGGGGTTTGCTCTGGCAGCCGGCTTCAGTGAGTCGGGTCTTACCCAATGGCTGGCGAGCCAGCTTACAGTGCTGCAGGGAGTACACTTCTTTGTTTTAATTGTTGTGGTGGTTTTGTTTGTGACTTTCCTGACGGAAATGACCTCCAATGCTGCCACAGCGACACTTTTTATTCCGGTGATGGGTGCTCTGGCAATTACCATGGATCTTCATCCATTCACCTTGATGGTACCTGCGGCTCTGGCAGCCTCCATGGCATTCATGTTGCCGGTTGCAACACCCCCTAATGCCATTGTCTTTGCCAGTCGACAAGTCACTATTGCACAAATGGCTAAAACCGGATTTACCCTGAATATAATCGGTGCATTGATTGTCAGTTCACTCAGTTATTTGCTGGTGGGCCAATTACAGTAATAGATTCTTGCGCTGAGAACGCTAAATAATTCTCTTGCAAGTGACTTTGTGTGAGGGAAAGTAGATAAAGACTCTAGAGGAATAGTGCGTGGAAAATAACAAACTAAAACTTCAGAATTTTGTCATGGCCAGCATTCTGGTGGCATTGATTTTCTACATTCTTGTGGTTGGACAATCGATCCTACTTCCCCTGGTGATAGCGATCGTTTTTTGGTATCTGATAACCGTATTGTCTGAAGTGTTCGGCAAAATAAAAATTGGTGACAATTCACCCAATAAACTGATCCGTTATATCCTTTCTTTTCTTGCATTTTTCGCCATTATCTGGGGATTTGTAAAGCTTATCGCCATCAATATTGAAGGTGTTGTCAGAGTAGCACCAATCTACCAGGCTAACCTTGAGATGCGCTGGAATAATATTCTGGCACTGCTGCATATTGAAGAGGAACCCACACTGGCTCAACTGACCGAAATTATTGATCTTGGTCAGTTCATAACTGGCTTGGCAGCGTCGCTGACAAATATTGCTGCGAATATGGGGATCATTCTTATCTATGTAATTTTCCTGTTGCTGGAACAGGGTAATTTCAGTGACAAAGTAGCGGCACTGGCAAATAACCCGGAAAAAGAAAAAAGAGCCAGGTTGCTGATCAGAAAAATTAATGAGGATGTACAAAAATACATCACCATTAAAATGCTCACCAGTTCGCTTACCGGAATTCTCAGTTATGTGTTCATGAGAGTGGTGGGAGTGGATTTCGCAGAATTTTGGGCTCTACTGATTTTTCTTTTGAATTTCATTCCTACCATTGGCTCTATTATTGCCACAATATTTCCCGCATTGGTTACTCTGGTTCAATTTGAAACCTATACTCCTTTCTTCCTGGTTCTGGGTGGTGTATCAGGCATTCAGGTTTGTGTCGGCAATATTCTGGAACCACGATTAATGGGTAACTCACTTAACCTGAGCCCGCTCATCATACTGTTGAACCTATCTTTGTGGGGCTTGATCTGGGGTATTCCTGGCATGTTTCTATGTGTGCCCTTGCTGGTCATTTCAACGATAGTTTTTTCCCATGTACCACAGACCAGGTCTATAGCCATTTTGCTATCAAAAAATGGGCAAATTCAGGAACTCACCGAAGAGTAATTTGCTTGTTACAGGGCATTTCGCTTAAGTATTATGCAAATAAATTTCAGGCGCTAAAGTGTCATGTTGCCCGATGTATATGCAATTCATGCAAAACAGTATTAGAATGACCGACAATTTTAATACTAATAAGAGTAAGATCAGTAAGTTAAAAGCCTCCTGAGAACTTCAGGGCAATAGAAAAATAAACTTAATGCCTCTTAAATCGAAGAATAATAATTATCTAAAAGAGAGTAAGTACTGGTTCTCATCACTGATCAACTGGTAATTGGGAAAATTAATCGAGGAGTAATAATGCAATCAACTATTTTCAGGTTTAAAGGCTCAAAAGTACGGGCGGCCATTTTAGCATCTAGCGCTTTACTGCTCAGTCAGGCTGCTTATAGTCAGCTGCTTGAAGAAATCGTCGTCACGGCACAGTTGCGGGAAGAAAATATACAGGATGTTCCTGTGGCGGTTTCCGCCATTAGTGGCACCTATCTTGAAGATAATTCTATCAAGGACGTGCAGGAACTCATGTGGAGTGTACCCAGTCTGACTGTTGGTACAAACCAGAGTTCCGGAACAGGTAACTTCTCGATAAGAGGCGTTGGTACCGGTGCACAGAACTTTGGCCTGGAATCCTCTGTTGGGCTTTACATTGATGGCGTCTATCGCGCCAGACAAGCCTCCCTTTTTAATCAGTTGGTAGACCTGGAAGCAGTGGAAGTTTTGCGCGGTCCCCAGGGGACACTGTTTGGCAAGAACTCCGCCTCAGGTGCCTTGTTGATCAGAACAGTTGCTCCTTCACATGAGCAGAATGCCTTTGCCGAAGTAACAGCCGGAAATTATTCAATGATTAATTTCAGCGGCGGCATGAACTTCAGTCTGAGTGAAACACTGGCAGCAAGAACAACCGTATTTACCAGTGAGCGTGATGGCTATATCAATGTAGATAATCTCAGCGGTGAAATAAATGACAGATCAAGATGGGGTTTCAGACAGCAGTTTTTATATGAGCCTTCTGATGATCTTTCTATAAGAGCCATTATTGATTATTCCGAAATCGATGAGGTTTGCTGCGCAGCACTGACACTGAAAGACAGCCTGGTTGCTTCCGGTCGCACAAACAATGGTGCGCCAGTGTTTGGCTCCGATGCCATCCTTTCTGCACTGGGGGGAACAGTCTATCCCAGCGGCAGTTTTGACAATCGCAGTCTGTCGCTGAACTCACTACCGTCTTCAGAAAATGAGGACAGTGGTTTATCTCTTGAAATTAATCGCCGCTTCGATAATTTTGATTTTGTTTCCATATCGTCCTATCGCAGTTTTGATATCCGCGATTCCATTGATGCGGATTTTTCCAATGTCGATCTTGCCAACCGACTTCAGGATGCAGACCAGAGCATGTGGTCACAGGAATTCAGAATATCCAGTGATCAGGAACAAAGACTGCGTTATGTAACTGGCGTTTATTTTTACAAGCAGGAACTGGAAAGCAGTGACTTTCTTTTTCTCGGCGATTTCCTGCCTAATTACGCAGTAGCAGCATCACCGGATGTACTGGGTGCACTGTTAGGAACACCGCCACAGTTACTGGGATTTATTAATGCGGCTTATGGCCAGAGTTTTGGAACGTCGTTTGCAACACCGATTGTGGCTGGCAATACCATACAGGATTTCAGTAAACAGGATCATCGTGCCAATGCGGTTTTTGGCCGTATAGATTATGACCTGACTGATAACCTGGAGATTAATATCGGGGTGCGTTATACAGATGAGAAGAAGGATATGAGTAGCACTTTTTCTGAATCAGTCCCCACGCCGGGGCCTGGTGATGTGAATGTAGCAGCCATATCCGCCGCTTTGGGTATCTCAGGCGAGCAGGCCAAAGCGTTTGCCGGAGCTCCCCCTGGAGATGGCACCGGTAACACGTTCAACCCGGCTATCGCAGCACTGGATCCAACGCCCTATTTGCCAGCACTGAATGTCTTGTATGTACCTGGCTGGGCTAACTGCAGCGTAACGGAACGCTTTTGTCCACGTCCTGATATTAATGCGAACCTGGATGATAGTCGCGTTACCGGCAATATCGGTCTGTCATGGCGGCCCGATGATTCCAGCCTGATTTACGCATCCTTTGGTACCGGCTATAAATCAGGCGGTACTAACACGGACAGAATTGGACTGGGTTTTGACACTATTTTTAATTCCGAAGATACCGAAAATTTTGAAGTAGGTATCAAGAAGGATTTCATCGATAACAATCTGCGTGTCAATCTGGCTTTCTATAGTATGGAAGTTGAAGATTTGCAGACCAATACTTTCACGGGTACAGCGTTTAACCTGCAAAATGCCGGTCGCGTAGATGTGCAGGGTATTGAAGCAGAGGTATGGTGGAACCCGACAGAATCAGTGAGCTTATTCATGACTTATGCACACACTGACGGCAGCTTTGAAGATTTTGCCAAAGGCAACTGCCAGATTTCCAATATCTTCCATACCGGAGATGCGCTAGAAGCGGCGCAGTTACAGACACAGGGGTTTTGTGATCGTAGTGGCGACCGTGTTGGTGGCGTAGCAGATGATTACTTTACGCTGAATGCCAGCAAAACCTTCCAGTTGGGCAATGGTAATGAATTATTACTGGGTGCTGAGTATGTCAGTTATTCAGATATGCTGATGCATAACAATAATGACCCCTTTGCCAAACAAGGTGGGCGAGACTTCCTCAACTTACGGGCGATAGTGCGTATGTCATCCGGCTTTGAAGCCATGCTTTGGGGTAGAAATATCAATGATGAGTCCTGGTTTGGCACCGTGTTTGACACACCACTGCAAGATGGCAAGCTGAGTGCCTATCCGCGCGAGCCAAGCACCTACGGATTAACCTTGAGAAAAATATTCTAAGACTCAAAACTTCATAGCAAGATCAAAAAGCCCTGCACTAAACCGCGGGGCTTTTTTATAGTTGAAAATCAGGCCTGCTTTGCTGTCGGCATGGCAAAAAAGTATTGATTGAAAAAACCAACTACACGGCGTTCAAACTCATCCGGCATTGTGGTGTCAAAATCGGCATGATTAATACCATTCTCAAGCCATAGTTGTTTGGGTTCCAGGGCCGCATCAAAAAGTAGTTGTCCGCTTGCGCTGGAAATCACTTCATCGTCGAGACTATGTATGAGTAGTATCGGTCGTGGGCTGATTTCTGAAATCCATTGTTTGGCATCGATTTCATCGATGCTGATGCCCAGGTCCAGCTCAGCCCAGAACTTTATCAGTGGGGCAAACGGGAAGGGAGGTAAGCCGGTGTAGTGTTTGATACTTGTCTCAATAGTGTCCTGCAATGAGGAAAAAGCACTGTGGGCTACCACCGCGCTGATAATGTCATTTTTAGCGGCGAACTGGATCACCATGGAGCCGCCCAGTGAATCACCGAGCATGCCTATTTTGTCCTGATCAATCCCGGGAATGGCTCTGGCAAAATTTGACCAGGCCCCCAGGTCCTTCATTTCTTCAGCCCCAAAAGTGATTTTTTCGCCAGGATTTATGTCATGAGCTCTGACTGAGGTGATCAAAACACCATAGCCGGCCTTGACGAACATGGCAGCTTCCTCAAGGTGACCAACCCGGTTCCACTTGTAGCCATGTTGCATGATGATGAGGGCAGAATTCCTCGATTCCATGTACCAGCCGTTGAGAACCAGATTGTCACTGGTGGTGACCTGTACATCTTCAAAAACAAGGTTGAAATCGGCAGGGTCCTTATCCAGCGCTTTCCTGTCAGCTATAGGATTGTTCACCAGAGTGCGAGCCTGAAGCAGGGCGACAAGGTTGAGCAAAATAAACAAACAGGCCGTGAGGATTAAAAAAAGCCGCAGAGTTTTTGATTTCATTATTTTCCAGATTATTTACAGTCTTGTGTTGCGCCTTTCAGCGGGAAATAGCATACCAGTTTTCGCAGCCAATGCAGTATTTCAAAAAGGCTTCATAAGCACCTAGATGGTTGAATTTCCGGGTAAATAATAGCAATTTCTCATGGAGGGTATATAATCAGCGCCTTTTTGTTGACGGCTCCAGAGCAAGCTCAGGACAGGTTTCTCAACAATCCCGGTATCTTAAGGTTGGAATTGAATTGACATGAAAAGTGCAGAAATTCGACAGGCATTTCTGGAATATTTCAAGGAGCAGGGACACGATGTTGTTCCCAGCAGCTCACTGGTGCCCGGTAATGATCCAACCTTGCTGTTCACTAATGCTGGCATGGTGCAGTTCAAGGATGTCTTCCTGGGCCAGGAAAAACGTAGCAACAACAGGGCCACTTCGTCTCAGCGCTGCGTGCGTGCGGGCGGAAAGCACAATGACCTGGAGAATGTAGGATATACCGCTCGCCATCACACCTTTTTTGAAATGCTGGGAAATTTCAGTTTTGGTGATTATTTCAAGCGTGAAGCCATCCAGTTTGCCTGGAATTTCCTGACCAAAGAGATGGGCCTGTCTGAAGAGAAGCTTTGGGTTACGGTTTTTGAAGATGATGATGAAGCCGCTGAACTCTGGCTGAAAGAAATCGGGGTGGATCCCTCGCGTTTTTCACGCCTGGGTGAAAAAGACAATTTCTGGTCCATGGGTGATACCGGTCCTTGTGGGCCTTGCACTGAAATTTTTTACGATCACGGTGAAGATGTGCCAGGCGGCCCGCCGGGCAGTCCCGATGAAGACGGTGATCGCTATATTGAGATCTGGAATCTGGTGTTTATGCAATTCAACCGGTCTGCCGATGGCAGTATGACACCCTTGCCCAAGCCCTCCGTTGATACCGGCATGGGACTTGAGCGTATTGCAGCAGTCATGCAAAAAGTACACAGTAATTATGAAATAGACCTGTTTCAGAACATCATCCGCGAAGCTATCCGTATTACCGGAACCAGCGATCTGGACAGTAATTCTCTCAATGTTATTGCTGATCATATTCGCTCTTGCGCATTTCTTATCGTAGACGGTGTTATTCCGGCGAACGAGGGGCGTGGCTATGTATTGCGCCGCATTATTCGCAGAGCTATCCGCCATGGTCATAAGCTGGGGATGAATGAACCCTTCTTTCACAAACTGGTTGCGCCACTGGTTGCAGAAATGGGTGATGCCTATCCTGAGCTCAGGGAAAATCAGGCACGTGCTGAACAGGCCTTGTTGGCAGAAGAGCAGCAGTTTTCCCGTACTCTGGACAATGGCATGGCTATTCTTGAAAAAGCCATTGCGGATCTAAAGGGGGATGTTATTCCTGGTGAGACCGTTTTCCGACTTTATGACACCTATGGCTTCCCGGTTGATCTGACTGGAGATATTGCCCGCGAGAGAGGGCTTGCTCTTGATCTGGAAGAATTTGACGCAGAAATGGGCAAGCAAAAAGCCCAGGCACGCTCAGCCAGCCATTTTGAAACCACCGAAGCCCTCGATATTCGACTGGAAAATGGCACCAGTTTTACCGGTTATGAAGATCTTCAGGCCGAAGCCAGTGTTGTTGGTCTTTTCAAAGACGGCAAAGCAGTGGATAAGCTTGAGGATGGCGAAAGTGGCATCGTGTTGCTGGACAGCACGCCTTTTTATGCAGAATCAGGTGGTCAGGTAGGCGATTGCGGAACACTGCTGAATAAACAGGTACGTTTTAGTGTCCGCGATACGCAAAAGCAGGGCGATCAATTTCTTCATATTGGCAGTATTGAAAACGGTGTACTCAATAGTGGGGATAAATTGTCCTGTTGCGTGGATAAGGCTTTGCGTCAGCCAACCGTGTTGAACCATTCCGCCACACATTTGATGCACGAGGCATTGCGGCAGACTTTGGGAGATCACGTACAACAGAAGGGCTCCCTGGTGAATCCGAAATACCTGCGTTTTGATTTCTCCCACAATAAGGCGGTAAGTGAAGCAGAGCTGAAACAGATTGAAGTTCTGGTGAATCAGCAGATTCTCGAAAACGCGGTAGTGGGCAAGGCCGTTATGTCTATGGATGAGGCCAAGCAGAAAGGTGCGATGGCCTTATTTGGTGAGAAATATGGTGATCAAGTCAGAGTAATTAGTATGGGCTCAGTGACTGATGACGGCACTGAGTTTTCCATAGAGTTATGTGGTGGAACCCATGTAACTCGTACCGGCGATATAGGCCTTTTCAAAATTATTCAGGAATCGGGTATTGCAGCAGGCGTTCGTCGTATTGAAGCAGTTACCGGTAATACTGCAGTAGCTCTGGTTCAGGATAATGAAGACTCTCTGAAGCAGATAGCCGCAGTGCTTAAGTCGAGTCAGGACACTGTAGTGGAACGCGTTGAGCAGTTAAATCATGCTAACAAGCAGCTTGAAAAAGAATTATCCCAGTTGAAAGCAAAACTGGCGAGTTCTGCAGGCACAGACCTGGCTGCACAGGCTGAAGAGATTAACGGCGTTAAAGTACTGGTCGCAATTGTCGAAGGGCTTGACAGTAAATCTCTGCGCGATACGACTGATCAGTTGAAGAATAAACTGGGCACAGCAGTAGTTTTACTGGCAACGGTTGATGGTGACAAGGTCAGTCTCGTTGCCGGAGTGACCAAAGATTTAACAGACAGAGTCAAAGCAGGTGAGCTGGTTAAGGAAATAGCGCAAAAAGTGGGTGGAAAAGGCGGCGGCAGGCCTGATATGGCCATGGCTGGGGGAAATTCTCCGGACCAGCTTCCTGAAGCAATACTCTATGCAAAACAATATCTTATATCAATTCTGTAGAATTTCATTTCTGCAATAGGTATTGCAAAAAAAAGTTTACATTTATTTACAAATTACATAATTACAAATCTATCGGATACTGTCAGGATAATGCTAATAGTTCAGAAATATGGTGGAACTTCAGTCGGTTCCATCGAAAGAATCAAGGCTGTTGCCGAAAAGGTCGCGGCCTTCAGAAGCCGGGGCGACCAGGTTGTCGTTGTGTTATCCGCCATGAGCGGTGTCACCAATAACCTGACAGCTATGGCATACGAACTTCAAAAACAGCCATCTCCTCGGGAGATGGACATGTTGCTTTCCACCGGTGAGCAAACAACTATCGCCCTGTTGAGTATGGCCTTACAGGAAATGGCTTGTCCGGCTCGCTCTTATACTGGTGCTCAAGTGAGGATACTCACTGATAATACGCACATGAAAGCCAGGATTAAGGAAATTGACAGTGAAAAAATCCGCCATGACCTGGATCAGGGCACAGTGGTCGTTGTTGCTGGATTTCAGGGAGTTGATGAAAACGGAGAAATTACTACATTAGGGAGAGGTGGTTCGGATACCACAGCAGTTGCGCTTGCCGCAGCTTTAAAAGCTGATGAATGCCAGATCTACACCGATGTTGATGGTGTCTACACAACCGATCCCCGCGTAGTTGAAAATGCCAGACGACTGGACAAAATCACATTTGAAGAAATGTTGGAGATGGCCAGTTTAGGCGCAAAAGTGCTGCAGATTCGTTCTGTGGAATTCGCCGGAAAATACAATGTACCGTTGCGTGTTTTATCTTCGTTTGAAGATGGTCCAGGTACATTAATTGTCTCAGAGGAAGAATTAATGATGGAGATGCCTTTAATTTCTGGCATTGCGTTCACCAGGGACGAGGCCAAGTTAAGCGTGATAGGTGTACCGGATGTCCCCGGTATGGCTTTCAAGGTGTTTGGCCCGATCAGCGATGCGAACATAGAAGTAGATGTTATTGTTCAGAATATTGGTGCGGATCAGACCAACGATATTACCTTCACAGTTCAGAAAAAAGATGCAGAAGCTGCAGCGAAAATTCTGGAAAAAACTGCGAATGACATGGGCGCCAAGGGTATTAGGGTTGATGATAAGGTGGCAAAAGTTTCACTGGTAGGTGTTGGAATGCGCTCACATGCCGGTATTGCCAGCCGTATGTTTGAAACATTGTCCAAGGAAGCGATAAATATTCAGCTAATCACAACATCAGAAATTAAAGTCTCTGTAGTCATTGAGGAGAAGTTCCTCGAGCTGGCAGTAAGGGCTTTACATGTTGCATTTGAGTTGGAAAAACCGCCTGCTTAATTGCAGTTTTGTGCAGTAAAGCCGTGGATGGAGTTTCTTCCATGCTGGCATTCCGCGTTTGGTTTGTTAGCGTAATTGAGACTTCAATTAATTAGTTTGCAAGCAAAGATGCTCGGGTTGTTGGTGTTTTGATTTGCTTGACCATAGGTCTACGAAGAGGATTTAGTAATGTTGATTTTGACTCGCCGGGTAGGTGAAACATTAATGGTAGGTGACGAAGTCACTGTGACCGTTTTGGGCGTGAAGGGAAATCAAGTACGCATAGGTGTGAATGCACCTAAAGACGTCGCTGTTCACAGAGAAGAGATTTATGACAGAATCAAAAAAGAAGGCGAAAGCGGGGGTTCTGATAATGACAGCATAGGAAATAGCTAAATAAGCAATTGAAGGTAGTTATTAGCCAAAATGGTGCTGATTGAAGATTAATATTTAAGAAAAATAATTTCTTTTTTTCACCCCTACAGACTCCACCAATCCTGCAAGCTTATGATATGATTGCGGGCTTGTTGGGCAGGTGACAGAAGTGTTTCTAAAGCGCTGAAGGTTCCTCTCCAATATAGACGAATTGGAGAGATGGCCGAGTGGTTGAAGGCGCGCCCCTGCTAAGGGCGTATAGGTTAACGCTTATCGAGGGTTCGAATCCCTCTCTCTCCGCCAGAATAAATAAACCCGGCTTTTTAGCCGGGTTTTTTTATTCCCGCGAAGTGAGAGGATTGGTGAGAACCCTTGTTCGAAAGGCGCGTTAGCGCCGTAGACGCGCGTAGTCCAAGCGCGCCCCGCAGGGATATCTCATTGGATAAATTGCTTAGGTAATTGGGATGGCTATTTAGTTAATTTGCCTGAAGGTATTTAAGTATTGAATTTGGCTCAGCCAAATTGCGAATCAATCCCTCCAGTAAAGACTGTGTAATAGCGGAACGAAGAATCAGCCCGGTCTTGGACCGGGCTTTTTGCATTCTGGTTTCGAAGCAGGCTTTTCTGCTAGCCCAAAACTCTCTACTTTTAAATATTATTCCCAAGGTCGTTTATACCTTCCAATAAAGCAGTTTCTACTGCCCGTTTAATCGTTTTCTTAAAAGACCGCAATTATGAATTAGTAGAGCAGAATCGTCTTTTCAAGATGAGCTTCTTAACTTGTCAAACCCCTGAAGTGGATGTTTTACTGACCGGATAGACAGGGTTTGATTGAGGGGGTTGGAAGATGCAATTGCTTATTAATGGTGTTTCACAGGAACTGGATGTAAGCCCGGAGACGCCTTTACTTTGGGTGTTGCGTGAAAATGCAGGACTCACAGGTACCAAGTTTGGCTGCGGCATTGGCGCCTGCGGTGCCTGTACTGTCCATATCAATGGTGTAGCCATGCGTTCTTGTATAACCCCCGTCTCGGCTGTTGCTGGCGCACAGATTACAACCATAGAAGGGCTCGCTGTTAACGCGGATCCTCACCCGGTACAGCAAGCATGGATAGAACATCAGGTACCCCAATGCGGGTATTGCCAGTCAGGAATGATAATGGCGGTATCTTCCCTGTTAGAAAAAAACCCCGATCCCAGTGATGATGAAATTGATGCATCAATAACCAATATCTGTCGTTGTGGTACCTATGAGCGAATCCGGGAAGCGATTCATTCCCTGGGAACTGATGCTGCAGATTCTCTTGCTGCTATTGCTTCTCATGCTAAAGAGGGTCGTGACAATGGGTAAGTGGACACGCAGGGCTTTTATTACTGCCGGTAGCCTGGTGGGTGGTGGTGTGGTGCTTGGTG
>Ga0233432_10001890_pt1 | contig 19862 bp, 21 predicted proteins | sample SI_122_August201_6_FD_179870 | JGI IMG/M metagenome (GOLD analysis project Ga0233432, IMG submission 179870) | Seawater microbial communities from Saanich Inlet, British Columbia, Canada - SI_122_August2016_10_MG | ecosystem: Environmental > Aquatic > Marine > Inlet | place: Canada: British... | reverse complement strand
TCCAAGGCGGGGGTCTGTCAAAACGATTTCTCGTTTTTCATCGGATTCGATTTCAGAATCCCATTCAACAGGTGTTGAAAAACCAGGGGAAACTTTTTGGGCATGCTCACCCCCTAAAAGGAGGTGATCTAACAACTTAGACCTTAGATTTTTAAAAATTAAGATACAACTGTTCCATATATTTCTTTTTTCATATTTCTCGACGAGAGGTTTAAATTCCTGCCGAGTATCAAGGGTCGTGGGCCGTCCCTCCTCGCTCACCTTGATCGAATATGAGATCTTTTCCATTATTAATTATTTGTTTTCATTATTTAAACTTCGAAATGGTTTCCGCAGTGGCTTAGAATTTACGCTTTTGTTTTTTCACATCTTTCTGAAAGATAGCCCCTATTGTTTTTTTTTGTTTTACTAAATAAAATGATAGGACTCAATCTGATTGTTCTCAGTGTGTTAACTTTATTATTTTTAGCACTGTCAATATACACCGTATATAATCATAACAAAGGTGTCGAAATATTTACAAACTATAAACAAAAATGTAAAGAAACCTTGCTTAATATGTCCTATTCACCTATTAAAGAAAACTTAATACGTGGTTACGGGCGGAAATCATCGGATTTAGTGGGTGGTGCTGGGCACACGAAATTGTATGGAAATTATCGTAATATTGACGGTGATATTATATCTGATTTGAGATTAATAAACTTACCAGCCAGTATAAAAGATGATTATATAGGTGAAGTGAAAGGTTTTATTTTGAATGGGGATTTTTATATATACAGTCATTTTTGGGGAGCTCGGGATAGTCTTGATATTTTTCCCTCGTGGGCTTCTAAAAGGTCAAAGGAACTTTATTTCAAGAGTAAATACAAGAATTTCCTTTGGAACGTCGACAAACAAAGTGTCGTGCCTCTATTTTATGATGTTTTACCTAGTGAAACGATCATAAACAAAAACTTTTTATTTTTCGAAGATACAGAAAGCGGAAAATCTTTGGCGATAACATCAATTTCACCCCATAGAATTTACGAACTTGATCTGAGTTCCGGATATATGCAACCTTACAGTCAGACACAAAGTGACATGGCGAAATTTAAATTTCCCGGAAAGTTATTTCTTTCCGGGGGTCCGATCAAAATACCTGAAAGAAATTGCTATTTGGTTGCAGGACACATTGGAAAAGGTGGGTGGGGTGGATTTCGTATGACTTTCTTTTACACATTTAGTGATAAGTATCCGTTCGAGATACTTTCCGTTTCTAACCCAATTAGTTTTGGATTTAGCAATAATCTCGAATATTGTAATCAGATATTTAGAATCGGTGACGATGTTTATATATCTTTGGGTGTGAAAGATACATACTCGGTATTTTTACAAGTCAAATTGAAAGATATTTTGGAACTCCTAAGCTCCACGCAGTCATCATCGATCGTTAAAAATCCCAAATTGATTTAAACAAAAATAATAAAGATATATGAAGACTGGTTGCAAGCTCATAAGTTCATCGCTCGGTTAGCTCAGCTGGCAGAGCATCGGTCTTATGAGCCGAAGGTCACGGGTTCGAGCCCCGTACCGAGCATCCCGGGTTGCCGGTGATAGCTCAGATGGTAGAGCGGTCGACTGTAGATCGACTGGTCGGGTGTTCGATTCACCCTCGCCGGATCTAGTTAGGTTTCGCAAGAAATCTTTTAGTCCCTGGAAATTTTTTTCCAGGGACTACGGTGGCCGAGTGGTTAAGGCGATAGACTTGAAATCTATTGGGCTCAGCCCGCGTAAGTTCGAATCTTGCCCGTAGTGAAATTTAGTCCCGAAAAGATACTTTTCGGGACGGGTCTTATGGTGAAATGGTCATCACTCCAGCCTTTGAAGCTGGCATTCAGGGTTCGATCCCCTGTAAGACCTTGAGATTGCCGCCGTCTTAGCTCAGTCGGTAGAGCGCGCGCCTTTTAAGCGCGTGGTCGTGGGTTCGATCCCCACAGACGGCAATAGGTCTCTAGATTTTTTATCTAGAGACTGGTGTTGACAGTACTTAGACCACTTTGGCCGAGCGGTTTAAGGCGGAGGATTCAAGATCCTTTGGATCGTAAGATCCGCACGAGTTCGAATCTCGTAGGTGGTAAGGTCACTACACATTTTTTGTGTAGTGACTGGTTTGGAGGGAGACCAGTAGTTTTAGACGCTCAGCACTTTGGCCGAGTTGGTCTAAGGCGGGGGACTTAAGATCCCTTGGGTCGTAATGATCCGCACGGGTTCGAATCCCGTAGGTGCTATTAAGTCCATACATATTTTTATGTATGGACTGCTTTGTTAGCTCAGTTGGTTAGAGCGCACGACTGTTAATCGTGAGGTCACTGGTTCGATCCCAGTACGAAGCGTTAAACGCGACTTGGCGCAGTGGAAGCGTGTCGGGCCCATAACCCGAAGGTCGGTGGATCGAAACCACCAGTCGCGATTAGTCCTTATACGTTTACGTATAAGGAGTGTCAGTCCCAATTAGTCCATATGGCTAGGATATCTCGCTTTCACCGAGAAGAACCGGGTTCGAGTCCCGGATTGGGAATTTTACTAATTCGTTAGTAAAATTCATTAAAGTTTCAAATTCACAAGAGCATCTGCTAAGTCAGTTTTTTTGTCCACTGATAATTTACTAAATTCATGAGAACCTAGAAATTCATCGTCCTTTTTTTCTTTATGTATACCAGCCTGTTCTTTTACGTGTTTTGCGTAACTACATAACCACGAATCGTAAAAATGTTTAATTGCCGCTTTTCTATTCATTCCTTCCGGTGCTGCCTCTATAACTTCAAATGGAGTTTTGTTGTTCGAGAACCGGGAGAAAATTTTATGTTTTGCAAAATCTTGACCAGCAATTACCTGTGACAATAACGTATGCTTACCGAAATGGTAGATCTTTTTATCTTGTATGAAGCATATGTTAAGCGCATCTATAATTTGACGTAAAAATTTATCCATACGTTCGTTTCGGGGCCTCGATTTCTTCTTGGGCCTCGATTTCTTCTTGGGCCTCGCGGCTTTTTTCATATTAAAATGATTGACACCGCAGGCACACATTCTCATCTTTTTTCTTTTCGACTTCTTCATAGACTTCTTTCTGGGTTTTCTAGACTTCTTTCCGGGTTTTCTAGACTTCTTTCCGGGTTTTCTAGACTTCTTTCCGGGTTTTCTAGACTTCTTCTTCAAAATCTTAGAGTAAGCTTTGATTGATTTATTGACACGTGTTAAATGAGTTTTAACACGAGCAGTAAGCTCTTTTTTATACCCTTTGTAATCGGCTGGTGCACCTTTTTTAATTCGTGACATTATTCGTTTTTTCCGACTTTTGGCCATCGACAAACGAAACCGTTCCATTGATTTGAACTCACTGTCTATTTCTTTGAGTTTTTGTAAAATTTCAGCGTCCATTGATCTAGGTTTTCTACTAGATTTCCTGGGTTTTCTTGATTTCTTTCTTGGCATTTATTGAAATCAAGAAATTAACTACTTTTTTGTTAACGATATACAATATTTCAAGATGGACTTAGTAATCGCGCATTTATCAGCGCCAGTTTTATCCAGAGGAAGAGATTTATAACAATCACTCAACTTCTTTCTTAATTTTATACATGGATCAGGATTTGGAATTTTAACGACAAAGGTTGGCATTTCTTCTATAAATTGAATATTTAACTAATCAAAAAATATAAGAAATGAGATGCATACATTGCGGAATCAACATAAAATATTATTCATCAATCGAACATGCAACAATGAGGTCTAATTGTCAAGTCAGCCATCATAATTACCACGTGTTTGTTTCAGACTTTGAATACCACACTCGCAATTGCTTTAGGAGCTGTTACAATTCGTTGAAAACCAAGAAATGGAATGTTTTTGGTAAAATGGTAAAACGACAATCTAACACGGTAGTATTGCTTGATAAATAATTTTCATACTTTTTATATGAAAATTTAATAATCGTCTTGAATATCTCCCCAGAATTCATCATTTTCTCTAATGGTTAGAAGCATATCTACCTCGTCGGCTAGAAATCTTTCCCATGATTCCCACAAGTTCTGTATAAGTGCGTATGCTGAGCAAAACCACCACAACTCGTATTCTAACGCCTCATCTTTTTTACCAAATCTTTCACGTGCCTTGAGTCCATCCGCAAAAAACCAGTTATCTTTATGCATATCAATGTATTTATTAGATCTGGTTTTTCGCAGCCATGCCTTGCTTGTAGTAGACATCGTAATATGATCTTCAGCCGTGAAATATTTTGTAATCTCAGGTGTCAATTCTGCCGGCAACTCCTTACTAAACAAAATATCTCTATCGGTTGGCATTTGGGTAAATAAAAAACTTCTAGGAATTTCTACCTGTTGTCTGGAATAATAACCAGCCGCGAAAAACTTATCAAGGAATCGTGTATTGTTTCTCATAGTACTCCACGGTGCCAAGTATTGTACAAAATCGTTACGATATTTGTTGTTATGTTGCGATATTTTGTATCTCATTACCAAGTCTACATGCTTGGCACACATCTCGGGTTTATATTTGAAGTTTAGTAATTTGCTAAATCCGTCTGTACTTGTATTTCCCCAATAAACCATACCCATCTGTGTCGGATCGTTATTACCTTCGCACCACTGTAAAAAAATTATTCTTTTTTGAGAGAAAATTCCTCTCATTTCATTAAATTTGCGTTTCATATCGCTCATTTTTCTCTAAAAAAACCTATAAAAAATCATTTTTAAGTAAGAAAATGACTAGTGAAACTATTGAAAATTTCGAAGATTCAAACGGGGACGCGTCCAATAAAGACGACACGGTGGTAACAATAATCACGCTTTCCTTAACCGCATTAACTTTCTTTTTATGGATGTTTTTTGGACACAATTTACCATTATTAAAACCATTCACCGGGTTAACATTATTTTTATTAAGTATAGTTAATTTTGTGGGCCTTGCATTTCAACCACTTGGTCTAATATCATCTATTTGTGTTTTAACACTAATCGTTGTATTAATTTCGGTAAAACTTTCTCGGGGCAAAAAATTACAATCATATAGTTTGCGCGGAAGTTATAAAAGTTTTTCAGAGTAAAATATTTTATATTTTAATATAAATGTCTAGTTCACAAGTTCCGTCAATTCCTTTTAGAAATGTGCAACCTAAGGCTTCGCATGGTAAACCAGCAGAAGCCAGTGTGACAGCCGCAACTTTGCAAAACACAAGTCAAAGTTTCACGAAAAATTTTGAGTTCACAACAGGTGATATGATCGGGGTAGCTAACAATGCTCCCATTAGAGAATCTTTTAAATCTTTTAATCCCAATCAAGTACTAAGACCCGGAAGAAGTCTTAGAGCTTTTGGTCAGCAAAATATACAGTTTAACAAGTCAACGCAAAAGACTTTTGCGCCTAGGGGTGACAGAACCCTGCGAGGAGGTCCACGACTTCCTATCAATCCATTCGCGGGACAAGCCGCTACACTTGGAGTGTCTATTAACGCACCCATTTCAGAATTAGCAATTGCTCCAAGCGTATTGGCTGTGAATTTCCCCATCAACGGTATTGCTTTATCGTCTGATGGCACTGCACCATTTCAAGCCGGGGTTCCTGCGACACAGACCGTCAATACACAATCACTATCACAACAATATCCTATGGCGGCTGTGGGAATTGGAGGTGACGGTAGGTCGAATAATATTAATAACGTTTTTAATTCGGGTACCACTTCTCTATTACAACCTAACGCTTTCGCTCCCGAGAACGACGAACAAGCGTTGTCATATACCGGTCCTAACCAATTGTTAAGGCCTGTTACGAACGAAGGGACCGCGGATGTCTTATCCAAGGGTTTAAGAGCCGGTGGATATCGTGTAGCGCCTCGGCAACAACTTGACAATGAAGTAGGTGTTGACGGCTTTCCAAGCAACCTACCTTTTCCGGCCTTGGGAGCCATTCTTAGCGTGAATATCACAAACGGTGGAAATGCATGGGTGACCGGCGACCTCGGTGACGAGTACGATATGATCTTATCTACCCCGTCACCCGATCGCAGTCTGATTATTAGGGAACCTCAGCCTCACCCTTTCTCAGGTGGCGTGGCGATTGGTAAAGTTACAATAGCAGAGGTGACCGCAGGTGCAGTTACAAAAATAAATGCGAGGTTGAACTCTGTTGGATACGTACCCGGAGATGTAGTAACGATCAACTCTGGAGTCGCCAACAAAGTTTTACAATTCACAGTCTTAACAGTTCAAACAAGTGCCGAGCCCGCGGAGGAGCAACATGACAACCCTGTTCCAGGATTAACTCTCTCACAAATCAATCCTACTGCGCCAAAAACCGTTGTCAACGACAACAACGGTCGCGTTCAATACGAATTTCAAAACGCTAGATCTGTTAATCCGTCATTGTCCATAATTAGTCAAGACTTGACTGCAAGTGCGACTAAGGCGTATTTCAATACTTTGTCTGGTGAATTCGTATACGGTGGCTTTAGCATGAAAGCTGGTCGTATATAAATTTATAAATTGATTTATCAAGATTCCATTTTCAAAAGAAAAATGGAACTTAAAATTAAGATTCACAATGCAAATGCTATCATCCCATCAAAGGCTGGTCCAAATGAAGTAGGATATGATTTGACTGCAATTGCTTTTGTCAAAAAGCTCGGACCTCATACGTTCATGTATGACACCGGGATTTCCGTAGAACCCCCGGCGGGATATTACACTGAAATTGTCCCCCGGAGTTCTATTTCCAAAACAGGTTTTATACTATCCAATAGTATCGGTGTGATCGATCCTACTTATCGAGGTACGCTTAAGATTGTGCTCACAGACGTTGATTCACCAGGAAAACTCATTCAACATAATAGTCATTCATCACAAGTCACAGGACGCCCGATGACGTGTCCTTTTACTCTGACACAACTTGTTGTTCGAAAAATCGAAGAAGTAGATATTAAAATTGTGGAAGAGATGACTGTAACTTCGCGGGGTGAGGGTGGTTTTGGAAGCACTGATAAATAAATTCTTATTACATAACTGTAATAAGATTATTACTTTTTACGCTTGTCACATTTATCGGGACATTTTCTGCCGAATAAAATTACTAAAATAATTACCATTACAACTACAAACCCAGCAAAAATATACCAAAAAATATTACTCTCGGGTAAAAACTTCTTAATGTTAGACGAATGATTTAGTACACTACCAGAACTACGTGTAAAAGGAATTTTCTTTTGTGAAACATACGATTTTAACGCTGACGATGTATTTGGTAAAGTGTTACCAATATTATGATTAATATACGAGTCAACCTGTGTAATTATTGGTAAAGCATTTTCTAGCAAAATGCGAGCTGCTTTAGGAGCGATATAATACAACTGCGTACCATACCAAGACCTTGGTTTAATCTTACACCATAAATCTTTACATTCCGAGCCATATGTTAGTATAGGGATGTATACAATTGAAGCAAAATCAGCGTCTACTGGAATTCTTTGATACGCGTGTAGTATGTCTTGCAAGGATTTGTCACTATATAACGGATCATCTTCTGCGACTATTATAGGTTCATTTAACTCAACGCATTTCTTCCATAATTCTACGTGTGATAAATAACAAGCTACCTGTCCCATAGCGCTTATATGCGCATGGTCATAATCTGTCTTATTAGAAATTTGAGCTACTGCGAAAGGATGTATTCTAGGATCTGAAATATCTATATTTTGCACGTCCACAGCTGAAAAACGAGTACCTTTAGGAAAAATCTTTTTAAGCAGCGGTAGAGACTTATCGGCTCTCTTGTCCCTTATTCTATCTAGACTGATCATATATAATTGCACATCGTTATTAGATATAGGATTTGTTATAGGATTTGTTATAGGTTGTGAGACAAAGGTATCTTCATTTATTTTTTTGTTTGTTACCAAAGCAATACAAACACCTCCTAACACAATGATAACCAAAATTGCAAAAAAGGTTAACAAACCAGTGTTCATTTATTATTACTTTCTTTTTTTACCAATTTCTTAACAATCCAGTAGACAAGTAATACAAGTAAAATCGAGATTCCTGATAAAATTACAAAAGAACTTCTACCCCACCAGTAAATGTAATCAAATCCGGGTTGCGCGCTTGCATCGAGGCCAAACTTGGATATAACGTAAGAACTCACGTCTTTACCAAAGTCTCCTTTCCCCCAGGCAGTTTTTTTATTTTCTGTTTCCGCAAAAATCTGTGTAATAAGGGGTTCCTGATACATATAACATTTACCAGTGGAAAACATTCGCATGTCAATACCAAAAATATTGTCTTTATTGTTATTGTAATCTTCTATCATCCTCTCCATTCCTTTTCTGGTGTGAATAATTGCATGTGTAGTTCCTCCCAATATCACTCTCCAATGCTTGGTGTCAAGTGTAACTGGAAAAGCTAAGAAAGGAGTACAACCCGGAAAATAATGGTCCACCTTTGGATTTTGAGAAATAAACTTTTCGATCTCGTCCGAGACACCATCCACAAGTAATGTGTTTTCAAAAATAAAATCATCTTCTAGTACAATAATTTTATCATGATTATGCTTTATTCCAAATTCACATGCTACAATATGAGAAAAAGCTATATCGGCTTCGGAATTTTGACGAGGGAGTGGTTTTTTAACCTTCTTATACCCCGGATTATGTAATATATAAATGTTTTTTGTGAGTGGATACTTCTCTATTTGCTGTTTAATACTTTTGATCCGAGGTGAACCCGCCAGGTATAAAATATAAGTCGCTTCGATATTTTCAAAAAGACATGAATCAAAAGTTAATTTTTCTATCTCGTAATACTCCATATTTTACTTCTTCTTCTTTTTCTTAAATTCGTACAAGAACCACATCAGTAAAAAGAAACCAAAGTATAACATGGTCACAGCTCTCGTTAACGAGATTGAAATATTTTTCAACATTATACCCTGAATTAAAAACAAAGCCTCGGCTGTTAGCGCACATGTTAAATATATCCATGAAAATGAACTAAGATCTCTACTCCCACCCGTTTGTTTCATTTGTGCGAGACCACCTACGACGCCGATAACGATAGCTGTATATCCCAATATTTCTTCTGGGGAAAAAGCATTAACTTGATCTTTTTTACATTCCTCACACATATGACAATTTTCGCAATTCACTTGTTTTTTGCTCATTTATTGTAAGTAATATTTTCTACAATAAATGGGAAGCTGTTTTACCAGTTGCATGGTGTCTCAAGAAGATGACATTACTCAATCACGTACCGTCGACATCATCCATAAAGGTCAGCACAGAATGATATATAAATGCCTTAGTGGAAATACAGAACTCTCATGCAAAACAATACAGACGAATCGAACATGGCAAAAGGAGGCGGAGGCTCTTCGACGAATTAAAGAATTATCACTTGCCGGTCCGGAATTGATAAATATCCATGCGACGGAGAAAATTGTTTATATTTATTACAAGTTCATCCCGGGAATTGACTTATTTGCTTACAGAGAGGCTAACGTGACAACGGAAATACAAGCCTCCATTGTGGCAAAACAACTTGTTAAAAATATATTAGAATTACATAACAACTACATCTGGCATTTAGACATTAAATTGGAAAATATTATATGCAGAAATGGTAATGTCTCAGACTTAGTTCTTATCGATTTTGGACACGCTTTAATCTCACATGATTCTACCAAAATGTTTTGCAATAGTAAAGGCACACCGGGGTATGCTGCCCCCGAATTGTTTCAAAATTACTGCAGTGAAGCAAGTGACGTGTGGTCCCTAGGAGTTGTGATTTACACTTTCTTATTTGGAAAATATCCAGTTATAATGAAAAATAATCAGATTAGCGTTCCGAAGTCTTCGGATAATGTATTCTTAAATTGCAGCTCTCATGCGAAAGAATTTATTCTCGGATGTTTAAAAATTTCTCCGATGGAAAGAAGTTCTCTCAAAGATCTCTCTGAAATGGAATGGATTTGTAATTAAATTATTTGATATAAATAAATGTCAAATAATTGTTCATGTTTCAGTAATTATAACTCACCTGTTTTTCCTTCACAAGTTAATCTCGGAATGTCTGTCAAGTCAGGATTAAGACCAGGTAGAGCGTTAATTGATAATTTAACAGTAGCGGCGAAATTGGGTCTTGTAAAACCCGCGCTTGCCACGTCTCCACCATTCGCCAGTGCTCAGATATCTGGTATAGATCAGACTCTGGCCCCACCTGTTAATAGAGTATATGTGGGGCAAAAAAGAGTGTCTGGATATCAAACAGTAAGTTCGTTGAGAATTGTAGATGGTGGATCTGGTTACACCGACACTAAAAATGTATCGACTGTCGTCGCGGACGGTCTCGACACAACAGGTATACCCAAGCCCTCCGTTATCAAAACATTTTTAGCTAGTAGTATTAATCCCGATGCTCCTGATCCACAACCGACACCTCCTGCTAATCCTCAAAATCAAACCAAACCACCACCTTCAAATCAAATGCGCAAATACAGAACAAAAGTCGGTAAAGGCTTAACAGTAGACATAACAACGTCTGCTGGTAAAATAATAGCCGCCACAATAAATAATCCAGGCTTTGGATACGAAGCTGGATCTGAAATTATTGTGAATAGTGGTGGTCTAGACGCTATACTTGTAATTGGTTTGAGTTCGTGGGTCAAAGGTGGACAGCAGGTAAGCCAAAATTCTCAATCCGTGGCAGAAAATATAAATTTAGCCACGGGAGCCCGTGGCGGTCCTGTTGAAAACTATTCTAACATGCGTGGCAGCATGATAAGTAAAACTTCAAGCTTTGTGAATACATCACACCTAGAAATCCCAGGTAGAGCTATATCTAGCGCTGCGGCTTCTAGCACGGTTATTAAACCAACCTTTACAGGGCCGAATTATGAGGTGGAGAAAAATGAAAATACTTATGCTCCTTGTCCTATTAATGTTGTAAGAGGTTTCACTTATAAGAAGAAAGAAACCGCTCTACCTAGTGGTGTTATAGAGCAAAATATTCCAGGAAAGATAATTCGTGCAAAATTTGCTGACCCATCTGCAAATACATTTAGCAGAGTAAAGGTTACAGGGGGTGTAGCAAGTTTTTTCGTTTTATCTGGTGGGAATGGTTACGAAAACGGTAAACTTTATAGAACCAATTCGCAAATAGAAACTATTGATAACAAAACTTATTCCAGCCAAGGTCAATCGCTCGAGATAAGATCCCAGATTGATCCTGTTACTACAAAACTGGTAGGCGGAGTTATAATTAACCCGGGAAATAATTATCGTGTGGGAGATCAATTACGTGTAGAAATCCCTATTAATGAAAAAACTAATACGTTAACAACAGCAGGTGTCCCGATTTTTGCCGCGCCAGCTGTGCCGACCACTAGCGCGGTAATACAAATAATAAGCTTATCTCGAGATTGTGTGAATCAATTACAGCGAAATATAAATACAAACAACACATTGTTTGCCACATTTACTTCTAGTTATGTATAAATCTTCATTCTAAATAAGAAAATGAAGATTTCTTAGGACAATTTAACGCCTCTCTCCTCTGATCCTTCTTGCCAATTGTAAATCACTTGGCGTAACACCAGTTCTTTTAGCGTGAATTGCGGAGAGATTACTGTCTGCTAATAATCCGACAAGATATTGCTCTGTTGCGTGTTGAAGTGTTAACACGGCTTCCTTTTGAAATCTTAAATCGGTCTTAAAACCCTGAGCGGTTTCTCTTACCACGCGTTCGAACGGGGCAAATGGAATGTGGAGACATTGTGACTGTTTTTGATAATATCTAATTTTAGCTAGTGCACTGGTTCCGGGTCTACTTTTTCCAGCACCGCCACTGCCAGAGGTTTGCTTTACTTTACAAGCCTTTGTCGCAAGGGCGGTGTCTCCAATCAAAATTGGCCTTCCGTGTCGAGATAATGCTGCTGCAACGTCAGCAGCAGTTACTGTTTTACGTCGAGCATGTTCGGTGTATGTCACAGCAGCTCTAATAACGTTTTCGAGATAAACTTTTAACACACCTCGAACTTCTTCGTAAATCAACCCAGAAAGTTTTTTAACACCAGCTGTGTGAGCTAGACGTTGAATAGCGGGTTTGGTTATACCTTGGATATTATCTCTCAATACTTTTCGATGACGCTTCTTCTTACCGCTTGTCGCCGCAGGTTTTTTTTTACCCGCCCCGCCCCGTAGACGAAGAACCAAGTGAAGAGTCGCTTCTTTTTGAATATTATAATCACTTAGTGTGCGTCCATCTTCAAGTTGCTTCCCAGCGAAAATTAAACGTTGTTGATCAGGTGGAATTCCTTCCATGTCTTGAATTTTAGCTTTTACATTATCAATAGTGTCAGACGGGTCGACGTCGAGTGTGATGGTTTTACCAGTTAGAGTTTTGATAAAAATTTGCATCTTTTATTAGTATGACAACATTTTTAAATCAAAATTTTAACTTTTGGGCTCCAAAATTACGATTTTATATGCTAAAATCGTAATTCCATAATTATTTGTTAATAAATATTCTATTTGTATCACATTATCTTTTAACATGATCCCATATATAATTTCCTATTGTTTCAAACACGATATATGGTATCCTAAGATCTCTGGTAGGAACTGGAGTGGGTGGATTCAAGATCTGGTTTATAATATCATCCAATATTTGTCTTATCATTTTCTCATCGCGTTCCTTAATTGTTGTTTTTAATTGATTGAGAACGATTCTTTTTCTATGTTGGATGTGTAGAAAACGAAACAGGTCACTGTGTAAAACGAATTCGGAAGACACTGAGACAAATGGAAGGATAGTTGTATTCGTTCCAGTATTTCTTAGTATTTGTCTAAACATACCTTTATGAATATAGGAATTGTGTTTAGACAAATTAAATCGAAGTAACTTTTGAGAATTCCACTTTAATCAATTGGTCATTAAGCTTTTCACGAGCATGAGTTTGCCAATCAAAATTACATTCATGTTTATTAACATGAGCTAAACATGTCCACTTTCCACAGCGACATTTCGCATTGGTCAGATTTCTCTTTTTACAAGCGAAACACTTTTTTGGTTTCTTAGATTTCTTAACAACTTTTTCTTTCTTTTCAGAATCTTTGGAACTCATTTATATTAGTGATTATATTATTTAAGTAATGCCGCGAGCTCTTCCTTTAACCCCCTTTGCTTTTTATCTAATGCTTTTACTTGTTTATTGAACTTTGGAATTAGCTTGAGGAGCTCTTTATTTAACTCGGTAGCTACGGTGGAACCGAAAATCTCTGTTAAAAAACCTTTTAGCTTACTTCCTCCGTGACGTTTCATGATTGCTTTAAAATAATCATTATAAACTTTTTGCTTAGTGTCGGCTTCTTGCAGTATGAAGACCGATTGTCCTATCTCATACTGAAATTCGAGGGCTTTGAGTGCCGTATCTGTGATGTCGTGTTCGGCAATTTTCTTTAACAATTTATTAGTGGTATCCGTAACACCTTTATCGACACGCCTAGTTTCCCTTGCTACTTTTCTCCTCATATGCTCATTTTCAGCCGTCAGTCTTCTTACCACATCCACTGTACTCGGACGCGCGCTTCTATTCCATTTCCTTAGGTCTTCATATTTTAAGTCGTAGCAATCATGACCCCTAGCATATTTACTAGGATTAGCGCATTGAGATTGATCCACTATTTGCCCCTGATCACTGATTGTAAATTCATTGTCTGTTACGCCAATACCAGGCGAACAAAATTTCGCTTTGTCCTTCCCAGTATAATATATATTATGAAATCTTTTCTTTCCACCCAAAAGACACATACCACCTTGACAGTCTTGGAAGCAATTACCTTTTTTCATTCTAAATTTTTTCTTGTACTTTCTGCTAGACTTTCTAGAAGACTTTCTAGCCTTTTTCCTCCGCGACTTCTTCACCGCTTTACGTGACTTCTTCACCGCTTTACGTGACTTCTTCACCACTTTACGTGACTTAACTGTCTTACCACTTTGTCGTTTAACTGATTTCTTAACACTTTTTGCCTTTTTTACCTTGACTATTTTAGCACTTATGCCACGCATTTCAAGTTGATGTTTAATACTTTTCGAGTCTCCTAAACCCATTTCGCATACAAGTTTGTGGGTCGGTCCATGACATGCGACTACATGATATTTATCATCGGGTTTAACTGATTTCTTCTTCACTGGTTTCCGAGATTTCTTCTTCACTGGTTTTCTAGAATGTCTGACTCGTGACAAAGCCTTTTCTAACTGTGCTTTGTTCATTTTCGAGCGACCTCTAATATTGTGATTGGTCGCCAATTTTTTAAGTTCGGCAAGTTTCATATTTCTTTATATTAAAATGGAAATTTTTGTTGTAATTTTAATATCAATATTTGGCACACTATCTTGCTGTGGTATATCCCGTGTTTTGTATCGCAGACATAAAGAACGTCAAAAAAGAGAAATTTATGAAATATTATCGACCATCGATCCCAATCCCCCCTCGATAGACGAATTTGAAGTTTGAATCATCGCGGATAGATGTTGGGGTAAAGAATTTTTCAGTATGGGATATTCTACACCGGGGAAAAAATGAGACAATTTCATTAATAATCCTAGCGTCATCTGATTCTGATTAGGAGTTTTCCCATCTCTTTTTATATCCACTCTTGTAGCAAATCCAAAATCAATAATGTATAAGGTATTTGTAGCGTCTAACATAAAGTTGAGAGGATTCGGATCTTTGTGAAATACACCAATGTTGTCTAAAATTCTAAATATTTGTAATATTTCCCGTTGCAATTTCTTTGACATTCTACCTTCTTTTTTCCTTAGTACATCCCATAAATTTTTACACAGTCGTTGCATGATTATATATTTGCTGTTCAGATTATACTCAATGATTCTCGGCGAGACTCCCGCGGCTGCAGCTTCTCGTTGAAGCTGTATTTCTCTCTTGATCTTTAGATTAGATCTATTTGCGCGAAATTGTTTTTTTGCGCAAAGTTTTCTTCCTAGCTGCACGGCTACAACGCTTCCATGACTCCCCGCGATTCCTAATTGTTTACCAACAGTATGTCTTTTTCTTTCCGGTGATTTACCTCGATTTTTCTTTTCAATTTCATATTCCACCATCTCTCGACTTAATCCATCAGTTAAAATACCTAACTCACGGGCAGATTTTTTTAATTCCCTAAGTTTTATTTTTTCTTGACTCATTTTGAATTTATTCTCTAGCCTTAAGTAAATATGTTACTTACAGGTGATTTCATTAGTAGAGGCGTTAATGTATTAGTGGAGAAATTCAAACCACGAAAAAAGGAAAAATATAGCGCTAAAAAAACTCTTAAAAAGACAGCGGAAACGACTGATAACATGTTATTTGCTATCATGGCAATGCTTGTGTTGATATTTGAAGTTATATTGATAGTGTTTTTGATACTTCGCACAGTCAAAGAAGTTAAACCGGGTGCGGACAGAAATATACGGTTAATTTTAATTTGCTTTATACCAGAACTATATGCTTTGGCTTATTTCTTTTTACCGTCTAAAAAATCCGCATATTCTTACAGTTAATAAATGGACACGCTTTTAGTCGTCATGAACCAGACACCGTATGATATCTGGGAGATTTATTATATGGAGAGTGATTTAATAGGTCGCAAGATGGAAGACGTGGCTTTAGAAACGTTTACAGAATATCAAAAAATTTCGCAAGAAATTGCAATAACTTTGGTCGATGATCCCGAATTGATATGCAAAGTTATGAACGATCGCTTAGCGGTTACGGAAAGCTAGTTATTTGAACATACATAACTAGCTTGTCGCATATAGGGCATCTTTTGTTTCCAACACTTCTAACATCAGTATTGAAAACACAATTGGGATGCCATCTAGGTGTGTATCGCCTCTTCCAATGTTCCGTCTGGACACACTTACATAAAAACAATGCACAAAATCGGTCTAACTGTTTTTCACACTTAAAACATTGTATTTGCCGAGAGTTTTTTAATTTTTTAGCAAAGTCGTATGGCCCATGTATCCATTGGGGTACCTTTCCTACGCGATTTTGCCAAAAAATGTCTGCGCTAAGTGATTCGTTAAGTTTTGAAGTACACTTTTTGAGTACAAAGATTTCACGAGGTATTAAATATTCGCTTATATGATACAAAATATCGTCAGGAATATTCATTTTCTCAAACCTAAAAAATTGATTTAAATTAAAAATGGAAGATGATTCGAAAATGATTAAACAATTTTGCGAAACCGGTAATGTCGAATATTTAGATTTATTATCAGAAGAGGCAAAGCGTAAATTCGCTTTATCTTGTGGTCATACATTGTTTCAAGGACAAGGAAACAAAAAAATAGCTATGATAGCCTTAAAACATTTTGGGATATTAGAAACCTTTTTCAAAGCTGGTGGTAAAGATATAATAAGATATACAAATACGTTACAGCTTCAAAATGCGTTAGAAAACTTACTGTTTGTGGGGGTCGCTACAGTTCCTGTTTATCAATTGTCTGAACTCGATGAATTAAATAGTGAATTTGACGCTGCATGTCACTCATTTCCAGAATATGCCCGGACATCAGCGAATAAAAATAAAGCCGGAAAAGACATTCTATATGTATTAGGTGGTTTTGCCGCGTTCGGTAATCCGGCTTCTTTTCATAACACATTTGTAAGAAAACTAAGACAAAAAGCTAATACGGCCGTAAAGAAGAATTTGTTCTCACCTTTACTAGAGTCATATCCAGATCCTGATTATAGTAAAAATGTTAGATCTCAGGTTTTGTTTGATCGAATGATGTGGAGACCCCCAATGCAAGAACCCACAGCCGAGGCTTGGCATAGAGACATTATGTCCAAGGATATTGCAGATGTGAAACCTGGGGATATTATTTTTGGTGGATGGGTTAACACCAGTAAGCAAAATCAGGGATTTTCTTTTATTCCTGGATCTCATTTGAATGTTGATCTCTACGAGTTAAAAAGTGGGGGTTTTGCAGAACCTGGTTTTATTTACGACAAGCCAATAGATAAGACCAAAAAAGAAATTAAAATGACTAAAGACTCAAAGAAGGAAGCTGAACTGAAAGAAAAATTAAAAGAGTTGCGAAAGAAACGGAAGGATTTATATGAACTCTTTAAAAAGTATAAAACACGTGCTGTAGTGCCCCCGGGACACGCAATTATATTTCCACAATATGTATTACATGAAGTCGTTTCTAAAGGTGTTAATCATGACGTTAAAAGAGTTTTTACCGGATACAGATTAACCACGAGTAAAGATTTACTTATTGTAGATAAAAAGACGAGAAAACCGGTACTTGAAGAAAATATGAAAACACAAAGTATAATGCGACTTGGAGGTGGTATGCGACCCCCCATGTATAGTGCTAATCACGGTATGAGTTTTCTGCGTAAAAAATTCTTTATTTTTGGAAGTAAAAATCCCAAACATGGTAAAACGGCAAAGGTGGTTGACCAAATCAAAGAAACTACTGTTTCGTGGTCGGAAAATACCTTTAAAGATGTTTGCATTATCACACGTCCCAGTAGAAATGGTAAGCCGTCATACAAAATCGTGTATAGATATATGCCCTCGTTAGAAAAATTAGGATTACCTATGTATCCTGATTACACCGAAAAGGAAAAACAAATTTACTATCCACAACTACTATTAGACAAACCAACTGGAAAGACAAACTTGACCATTGTATCATGGAACGTAAATTCGCTGAGAACTAAAATAGTAGACACGAATGCATCGTCTTGTAAACTAAAGTCTAGACCGGTTGATCCTAACTCACCACTTGGAGAAGTTATTAAACAAAGTGATCCAGATATTATTTGTTTTCAAGAAACCAAATGCACATCTGACACCCGTCAGTGTTTTAAACCAGACGAGTTTCATCACTATTGGAATTGTTCGAAAACCAAAAAAGGATATTCAGGTGTCTCAATATGGTCTAAAATGGAACCAAATAAAGTTGTTAATTCTTTACCCGGACTTGCTAAAGAAAGTGAACATCTAAACGAAGAAGGAAGAATATTGACAGCTTTTTACGATAATTTTACATTGGTGACTACTTATACACCTAACACGGGAAGGGCTGGAATGAAAAATGCCGCGGGTAAATTCCCCAAACCAGAATTTATGACTCACCGTGCTAATTGGGACGCGGCTTTATTAAAATATTTGGTCAAACTAGAAAAGCAGAATCCAGTAATATGGTGTGGTGATATGAATGTCGCCAGGGGACCGATGGATATTTACAAGGGAGAAATGACCAAAGACAAACTAAAAGAATATGGAACGGTTGTACACGATGACCTAGAAGTCGGTTTTTATCCACGTGATAATTTAACAAAAGGGCAAAAAATAGCTATTAAAAAACTTGAAAAGAGGTGGTTGGAAAGTGTATTAATATCACAGGTTGGTGGGGGAGCTGCGTATAGACTACAGGAGCGTCGGGATATCGAAAAATTTATGGATAAGGGATTCATTGACGCTTTTCGTGTTTTTACAAAAGATAAAACTTATAACCAAAAAAGCAAACATGGTGGAGTGTATAAAATGAGACCTTATGGCTTCACCTATTGGGATATGACTAGAACTGCTTTTAGGGGAGTAAATTATGGTTTGCGTCTAGATTATTTTATTATCAGTCCAACGCTCAAGAAAAAGATAAAAAATATAGAAGTACTTCCAGATATAGGAGTAGTTGACACAAAAGTTGTATCAGATCACGCACCACTTGTATTGTCGCTTTCAATTTAATTCATTCATATGAATTAAATTATCATTATTTAGCACTCGTCGTTTTGCTCCACGGTCTCGTGTTTTGTTTCTTGATTATGCTCCTCGTTATTTCGACTTCCAAATCGCCGACCACCGCGATCGCCACGATCTCGCTTGTCAAAATTGAGATAAAGCCACTTGTAAAAGGTAGCTTCAAGATTCACCAGATTCAACGACCACTTTTCTGGCTTTTTCTCAAAATTGACTTGATATGCCTCGACCATATCCCTTGCTTCGTCTCGAAGCTCCTGCGGTGTCTTTCGAAGTTTCCAACACACCGAGCACCCGGCTGGATCAAGATTTTCGCCATTTTGCACGGCTTTTTCCTTCTTACCCCCCACTTTAGCTAGATAAAAGTAGCCAGTTTGTTCATGATAAACCATAGTATTTCCCACCTTAAGGCGAGCTAGTATTCGTTCACGCATATCTGTTAGCTCATTTTGGGAATAAGGCCTATCGGCGGGTGGGAACTCTTTTCTTAGAATGTTTTCCATTTGTATCTTTTTATCTTGTCTTGAACGTTTAAATTTCAATTTGAATAATTGCCTGATAGGTTTCCAACGCGCTATGCAATGTACCAATATCACCATATTCATATTGGGTACTATCATCCGTGTGCAGCAAACATAATGAGATTTTATAATCTTTATTTACATAACTGGTTAGTGTTGGCTTTCTTTCTTTCAATAACATTCTAGTGTCATACGGATTTTTAGAGTTTGGCATATATGTAAATGGCTCACAGTTGTATTCTTCTTGATTAGTCCTGGTTTGGAGACATTTCCACGGAAGCTCAGATAATTTATATCGTTTTCCAATCGGATTGTTATCAGTTTCTATTAATACTATTAAATATCTCATATCACGTAACATTGCAGCTGATTGCGCTGCGTATACACTTATTCCTTCACTATCTTTGATTTTTGTCAAAAGAGGATTGCCAAAATAATTAATAAATAAATTGTAAATTTTGCGTTTTTCGAATTGTAAGTCTTGATCTAAAACAAAACCATACTCT
>Ga0233432_10001888_pt1 | contig 19872 bp, 22 predicted proteins | sample SI_122_August201_6_FD_179870 | JGI IMG/M metagenome (GOLD analysis project Ga0233432, IMG submission 179870) | Seawater microbial communities from Saanich Inlet, British Columbia, Canada - SI_122_August2016_10_MG | ecosystem: Environmental > Aquatic > Marine > Inlet | place: Canada: British... | reverse complement strand
TTTAAAATTTTCTACAAGAAGAAATAAAGAAATTAATTTAACAGAATATTATGATCTTAGTTATGAGTATAGAAACGATTGTTTAACAGCTGCTTTGAAATTTAAAAAAAGCTTTTACCAAGATGATGACTTGAAACCTACTCAAGATTTATTTTTTTCAATAACATTATTCCCACTAGCAACCTATGAAACTGGAATAAAGAAATAGTTAAATAAATGTTTAAAAAGTTAATTCTGATATATTTGACGTTTATTTTCTTTATTTATAGCTCTAGTTCGTTTGGAATTGAAAATAAGATATTAGTAAAAATTGAAAATCAAATAATTACAAGTTTAGATGTAAATAATGAATATAAATACTTAATTGCACTTAACCCAAGTTTAAAAAATTCTAAAAAAAAAGATATTATTAAACTTTCAAAAAAATCAATTATAAATGAAAGAATAAAAAAAATAGAAATTGAAAAAACTTTTAAAAATCCACAATTACCTGAAGAATTTTTAGATAAAATTTTACAGAATGTCTACACAAGAATAGGTATTACAAATTTAAATGACTTTAAAGAATATTTAATTCTTAATAATGTTGATATTGAAAATGTAAAAAATAAATTAGAAATAGAAGCTCTTTGGAATGAGCTAATCTTAATTAAGTTTTCTTCAAAAGTTAAAATCAATGAAAAAAATTTAAAAGCAAAAATAAATGAAGGTAATAAATTTTCAAAATCATATTTATTATCTGAGATTTCTTTTGAAGTTTCAAATCTAAAGGATCTAGACAATAAATTTACAGAAATCAGTAATGTAATAAATAATAGTGGTTTTGATTTTGCAGCTCTTAAGTATAGTGTTTCAGCGACTTCAAATTTTGGAGGTAAATTAGATTGGATTAATGAAAATTCTCTTAATAAGAAGATTAAAGATGCAATAAAAAATTTAAATATTAATGAATTTACAAAACCAATTAATGTATCAGGTGGTTTTTTAATTTTACAAATTAATGATATTAAAAATATTCAAATAGAAGTTAATGTTGAGGAAGAATTAAAAAAAATAACTAATTTTGAAAAAAATAATCAATTAAATCAATATTCAAAAATTTATTTTAATAAGATTAAAAAAAATTTACAAATTGATGAATTATAAACCAATAATAATTGTTGCTGGAGAACCTAACAGTATTTTCTTTGAAATTTTTTTTAAAGTTATAAAAAAAAAAATTAAATCTCCTATTATTTTAATAGCATCAGAACAGTTAATTTTAAAACAAGCAAAATTTTTAGGAAAAAAAATTAATTTAAATATTATTAATGAAGATGATCTAATTAAAAAAAAGAATAATTTAAAGAAAATAAATTTAATAAATGTAGACTTTAAACAAACCAAAGCATTTGATAAAATTACACCCAAATCAAATGATTACATTTCTTCTTGCTTTAAAATAGCTATAAAATTAATCCAAAATAATATTAGTAATAAACTAATCAACGGGCCTATTGCTAAGAAAACTTTTTTAAAAAATAAATTCAATGGAATTACAGAATTTTTAGCAAAAAAAACTAATACCAAAGACTTTGCAATGATAATTTATAATAAAAAGCTTTCAGTTTGTCCTTTAACCACTCACCTTCCAATTAAATATGTTTCTAAAAAAATTAATAAATTAGAATTAATTAAAAAAGTAGTGCTTATAAATAAATTTTGGAAAACAAAATTTGGTAAAAAAGTTAAAATTGGTGTCACAGGACTAAATCCACACTGTGAGAGTATTGATAGTTTTAATGAAGATAAAAGTATCATCTACCCTGCTATTAAAAAATTGAAAAAACTTAAATATGATATTCAAGGTCCTTTAGCAGGAGACACTATTTTTTTAAAAGATAATAGAAAAAAATTTGATCTAATAATTGGCATGTATCATGACCAGGTGCTTACTCCTATTAAAACACTATTTGAATATGAGGCAATAAATATAACTATAGGTCTACCTTTTATAAGAGTTTCTCCAGATCACGGCCCTAATGAGTCTATGCTTGGTAAAAATAAATCTAACCATTTAAGCTTACATAACTCAATAAAATTTTTAGATTTTTAAGTGATTAGAGCAAAAAAAAGTTTAGGGCAAAATTTTTTAATCGACAAAGATATAATCAATAAAATAGTAAGCACTGTATCAATTACTGATAATGAAATTTTAGAAGTTGGTCCTGGTACTGGCAATTTAACCAAAGAAATTTTAAAAAATAATCCAAGCAAAATGTATCTTGTTGAAAAAGATAATTTTTTAGCAGAATCTTTAAAAGAGATAATGGATGAAAGAGTTGTAATTTTTAACGAAGATATTCTTAAATTTGATACAACCTCACTTTCAAAAAATAAAATCGTGGTATTTGGAAATTTGCCCTACAATATTTCAACAGAAATTTTAAGTACATGGATTGTAAATTTAAAGAATAATTATTGGTTTTCTGACCTTATTTTAATGTTTCAAAAAGAAGTAGCAGATAGAATTATAGCTAAATTTAACACATCTGCTTATGGAAGATTATCAATTTTAGCAAATTGGAGACTAAACGTAAATAAAATTTGTGATATTTCACCTGAAAGTTTTTCACCTAGACCTAAAATACAAAGCACTTTAATTCATTTTACTCCTAAAAAAAACTTTGTTGATATTAAAGATCCGTTAAATTTAGAAAAAATTACAAGAGTATTTTTTAGTCACAGAAGAAAGATGTTAAAAAAACCATTTAATCAAATATTTAATGGAAATACTGATTTACTTGATAAATTTAATTTAGACTTAAAGTTAAGACCTCAAAATTTAGATTTTGATACTTATTATAAATTAACTATTGAATATGAAAAATTAAGAAGTTAATTTTTCAACGTGATTTCGAATATATTCCAAATCATAATCTTTTGACCCATCAAAAATTTCTGCATTAATCAAATTACTAATTTTAGAATAACAACTTTTTAATTCATCATTAATCACCACATAATCATAATTTATCCAATGCAATACATCTCTTCCAAATTGCTTCATTCTTTCTTCAGCAATTAATTTATCTTTCATATCTCTATTCGATAATCTTTCAAATAAGACCTCTTTACTTGGAGGCAAAATAAAAAATGTTATGAGTTTGTAATCTAACTTTTTGTTTTTAATCTGATCTGCACCTTGCCAATCAATATCAAATAAAACATTTTTACCTTTATTTAATTTGTCAATTACAGGTGTTCTTGTTGTTCCATAAAAATTGCTAAATACTTTTGCATATTCAAGAAATTCCTGGTTTTTGATTAACCTATTAAACTCATTTTCATTGACAAAATAATAATCTTTGTCGTTTACTTCATTAGGTCTTGGTTGGCGGGTTGTATGTGAAATTGAGGTTTCGTAGTTATCTTTTTCAGATAACATTTTAACTAATGTAGTTTTACCCGCTCCTGAGGGAGAGGATAAAACAATCATTACGCCATCATTTTCTGAGGGCATTTAAAATATTAGTTCGCTTTTCCTTCGATAAACTTAACCGCATCACCAACAGTTAAAATTTTCTCAGCTTCGCTATCTGAAATTTCAGATCCAAATTCTTCTTCAAAAGCCATCACTAATTCAACAGTATCTAAGCTGTCCGCACCCAGATCATCTATAAAACTAGACTCCTCAGTTACTTTTGCTTCGTCGATACCTAAGTGATCAGCTACAATTTTTTTTACTTTGCTTGAAACGTCTTCTGACATATTGATCCTTTTTAGTTATAAATTCTTAATAGTTTAAAAAGCTATTTTGTCAAGCCATATACATGCCCCCATTAACATGCAATGTTTCGCCATTTATATAATTAGACAGATCTGAACTTAAAAATAATACCGCATTTGCTATATCCTCTGGTTCACCAAGGCGAGCTGATGGTATTTTTGATATAATAACTTCTTTGAATTTATCATCAATTTTATCTGTCATTGCTGTTTTAATAAATCCTGGCGAAATACAATTTATATTAATATTTTTCTTTGCGTATTCTGTTGCCAAACTTTTTGACATAGCAACTATTCCAGCTTTTGATGCTGTGTAGTTGGCTTGTCCCAAGTTACCAGTGTGACCAACAACTGATGTAATATTCACAATTTTTCCAGACTTATTTTTAAGCATTTTTTTAATTGCAAATTTGCTCATTAAGAAAGTTGAGGTTAAATTGATATTTATAACTTTTTGCCATTCATCTAAGCTCATTCGAATTGCAAGATTATCTTGAGTTATTCCTGCATTATTAATTATACCATCTAAACTTCCACCTAACTCACCTGTAGCATTTTCAATAAACTCTTCAATTTTATCACTTTGAGATATGTCAAATTTTAATATTTTAATACCTTCAAAATTTTTTTTAAGCTCTTCTAGTTTTTCAATTCTAGTACCAGAAGCTAAAATATTTGCTCCTGCTTCACTTAGTTTTTTAATTATGGCATTACCTATTCCACCTGATGCACCAGTTACAATAATATTTTTATTTTCTAAACTACTCATAATTGCAAGCCTTCAATATCTGTTTGATTGTTAATAGTATCTATTTTTACTTCTTTGCTAATTCTTTTAACTAAACCTGATAAAACTTTACCTGGGCCAATTTCAATAAAATGATTTACACCACCACCAATCATATTAATTACACTCTCTCTCCATCTTACTCTATTTTCTATTTGTTTTACTAATAAATCCTTTAGCTCATTAGTATTTGATATTTCATTAGCAGTAACATTTGAAATTAATTTATTCTTACCTTCTATAAAGTTTATTTTGTTTAATTCATCATTCATTATATTTGTTGCTTTATTCATTAAACTACAGTGAAAAGGTGCACTAACTGGTAACTTTATATTTTTAATAGAATTTTCTTTTAAAAGTAAAATAAATTTATCTACATCATCCATTTTACCACTTAATACGATCTGACCCTCAGAATTATCATTTGCTATTTCAACACTTAAACTTTTTTCATTATCTTTTAGGATTTTTTCAACTATTTCAACAGTTGAGCCTAATACTGCAACCATACCACCCTCGCCTTTAGGAACTGAGTTTTGCATAGCGTCTCCTCTTGTCCTTAAAATTTTTAAAGTATCTGAAAAATTTAAGTAACCCGCGCAAGATAAAGCAGAATATTCACCTAATGAATGTCCTGCAAAATATTTTGCTTTACTCAAATCAATATTGAATTCTTTTTTAATTACATGATAAATTGAGTAGCTGATTAAAAATATTGCTGGTTGAGTATTTGCAGTTAAGTCTAATTCCTCTTTAGGACCCTCCAAAATAAGCTTAGATATTGAAAAATTCAGTGTATCATCAGCCTCTTTAAAGAGGTTTTTAACAAGGTCAAACTTGTCATAGAATTCTTTTCCCATACCAATCATTTGTGAACCTTGACCTGGAAAAATTACTGAAAACATATAAAAAAAACTATTAATTTTGCTCTTTTAACTATTGTAATTGAACATTTATAATAGTATATCCTCACTTTTTATTAAAGAACTTAAATGAATTTATACGAACATACTATCATAGCTAGACAAGACACTTCACCAAGTGAAATTAAGCAATTAACAGAGAAATATTCTAAAATTGTTGAAAAAAATGAAGGTGAAATTGTTAAAACTGAAAATTGGGGTTTATTAAACTTATCTTACCTAATTAAGAAAAATAAAAAAGGTAGCTACATTCACTTTAAGATTAAAGGTAAAGGCAATGTAATTGACGAGTTAGAAAAAAATGAAGCTATAGATAAAAAATTATTAAGATACTTAACAGTTAGAGTTAAGAAATTTGATCTTGAGGCTAATTATTTTGCTAAAAGAGACGATGATGAAAAAAAAGAAAGTTATAGAAACTAATTATGCCTAAAAGACAAAGTGGAAACAAAAAAGGTAAACAAAGCAATTTTGCTAAATTAAGTATTTTTCAACCAAATAAATATAAATTTAAAAAAACCTGTCCACTATCTGGAAAAGGTGCTCCTGCAGTAGATTATAAAAATGTAAGACTTTTAAAAAAATATATGTCTGAAAATGGAAAAATTTTACCTTCAAGAATTACAAATGTTTCTCAAAAAAAACAAAGAGAGTTATCTCTATCTATTAAAAGAGCTAGAAATTTAGCTTTAATATAATATGAAAGTAATCTTACTAGAAAATGTAAAAAGAGTTGGTTCTATCGGTGAAGTGATAGAAGTTAAAAGAGGTTATGCGAGAAACTTTTTAATTGCTAACAAAAAAGCACTATATGCTTCAAAGGAAAATATTTTAGAAGTTGAAAAAATAAAATCAGATTTATCAAAAAAAGATAGTGAAAAGAAAAAAGAAGCTGCACAAATTTCAGAACAAATTAATGGTAAAGAGTATGGTGTTCAAAAACTAAGTACTGAAAACAATGAATTATATGGTTCTGTTAAACCAACTGAGATTGCAAAATTAATTCAGGAAGAAAATAAAATTGATATCAAGCCTTCAATGATACAACCAATTGAAGAAATCAAGTCTCTTGGAAAATTTAAAGTAAAAATTTCTTTACACTCTGAAGTTGACGCTGAAATTACAGTTAACGTTACTTCAGCTGATACGATACAATAATTATACATTCTTTTCCCCAGCCTTTATTAGTAATTTTATTAAAAAGATAATTCTGTAAATTATTATTTATGGAAAACAATCTAAGCATCGTTAAAGATCAATTTAAAGAATTGCCTAATAATATTGAAGCAGAACAAGCTGTAATTGGATCGCTATTGGTAAACAACGAAATTTTTGATGAAATTAGCACAATTATTTCTGGTGTAAATTTTTATGATCCGATGCACCAAAAAATTTTTGATGCAGTGGATACTTTAATTTACAAAGGAATGCTTGCAAACCCTATTACTTTAAAAAATTATTTTGAAGATGAAAAAGATGATTTAAATGTCCCAGAATATTTAGTTAAAATTACTAAATTTTCTACATCAGTGCGTCAGGCATTAGAATATTCAAAAATTATTTATGATATGTTTGTAAGACGTGAATTAGTTAAAATATCTGAACAAACAATGGATAGTGCAAAATTAAGTGAGCTCGATACTACTGGACAAAATATTATTGAAAATACAGAAAAATCTTTATTTGATTTAGCAGAAAAAGGTTCCTTTAATTCTAATCTTGTTAAGTTTGATGCTGCTATGAAACAAACTATCGAAATGGCATCTGCTGCATATAAAAATGAAGAAGGTATTGTCGGTGTTCCAACAGGTCTAAGAGATTTAGATGATAAGCTTGGAGGCCTTCATCAGTCAGATTTAGTAATTATAGCTGGTCGTCCTTCAATGGGTAAGACATCACTTGCAACAAACATTGCGTTCAATGCAGCTCACAAATTACAAGAAAGTGGTAAAAAATCTTCTATAGCTTTCTTTTCACTTGAGATGTCATCTGAGCAATTGTCTACAAGAATTATTTCTGAACAAGCAAGAATTAGTTCAAATGATATAAGACGTGGAAGAATTTCTGATGAACAATTTGATAAATTTTTAGAAACTTCAAAAAATATAGCAGATCTCCCTCTATTTATAGACGAGACACCTGCAATTAGTATTGCAGCCATGAGTAACAGAGCAAGAAGAATTAAGAGACAGCATGGCCTAGATATGGTTGTTGTTGATTATATACAGCTGATGAGAGGAACTACATTTAATAAAGATGGAAGAGTACAAGAGATCTCTCAAATTACTCAGGGACTAAAAGCAATTGCTAAAGAACTTGGTGTCCCAGTTTTAGCATTATCACAACTTTCTAGACAAGTTGAGCAAAGAGATGATCACAAACCACAACTATCAGATTTAAGAGAGTCTGGTTCTATTGAGCAAGATGCGGATGTTGTAATGTTTGTTTACAGAGAAGGATATTACTTATCAAGAAAAGAGCCAAGAGAAGCAACAGTTGAACATGCAGAATGGCAAGCAAAAATGAATGAAGTTGCTCACTTAGCGCAAATTATAATTGGGAAACAACGACACGGCCCAATAGGTAATGTAACTCTTGAGTTTGAAGAGAGATTTACTAAATTTAAAGATACTCAAATTAATTAAATTCCAATATAAAAGAGCTAATGTTTGCTCAATTGTATCAAAATAGTGTTCTTAAAAATTCAAAAACAGTATTTATTTTACTTATTATTGCGATATTGAGCTTTGGATACTACTCTAAAGACTTTAGGCTGGATGCTTCTTCTGAAACTTTATTAATAGAAGGCGATCCTGATTTAGCATATTTAAAAGAAGTAACAGAGAGATATGGCTCAAAAGACTTTTTAATTCTTACCTATACCCCTAATGAAGGGATGGTTACTGATAACTCTATTAATAATCTTTTAAGTTTAAAATATAAAATTCAAAGTCTAAATTGGGTTCATAGTGTAATTACGCTTTTGGATGTACCTCTTTTAAGTAATTCAGACGCACCCCTTCAAGAAAGATTGGAAAGTTTTAAAACTCTTAAAGATGAAGGAGTTGATAAAAATCGTGGGTTTAAAGAAATTTTAAATAGTCCAGTTTTTAGAAATTTTGTAATTAGTGAAAATGGAAATACCAGTGGAATAATTGTTAACATTAAAGAGAATAAAAAATTAGAAAATATTGAAAATTTATCCAAAGAAGAGATTGAAGAATATAAAGATAAAATAAAGAAACAAAATCATGAAAATATATTAGAGATCAGACAAGTTATTCAAAGTTATGGCGATGTGGGAAAAATATATCTTGGAGGAATTCCCATGATAGCTGATGATATGATGACTTTCATTAAAAGTGATATTGTAGTTTTTGGTTTAGGCGTTCTTTTATTTATTATTGCAACTCTGTGGTTTGTTTTTAGAAAGTTAATTTGGATAATCGTTCCAATTAGTAGTTGCTTATTTTCAGTTGTAATTATGATGGGCTTACTTGGAATTCTTGGGTGGAAAGTAACAGTTATTTCTTCAAATTTTATCGCCTTAATGCTCATATTAACCATGGCCATGAACATCCATATGAGTACTCGATTTCTTCAATTAAGAAAAGATTACCCTGCTAAAAATAATTTTGAAATCATATCTCTTACTACAAATAAAATGTTTTGGCCTATTTTGTATACTGTCTTTACTACTGTATTTGCTTTTTTATCTTTAATCTTTAGTGGGATTAAACCAATTATTGACTTTGGCTGGATGATGACTTTTGGATTAATTACATCATTTATTATTACTTTTACTCTTCTTCCAACTCTTTTAAATTTTGCCCCCACAACAAATATATCCCTAAAGAAAGAACAAGACTCTAAAATCACAAATTTTTTAGGTCTACTTTCTTTGAACAACAAAACTGCAATTTTTGGTGTAACTGGAATTATTGTTATTTTAAGTGTGGTTGGAATTAGTAAGCTTGAAGTAGAAAATAGTTTCATCAATTACTTTAATAAAGATACTGAAATTTATAAAGGAATGAAACTTATTGATGAAGAATTGGGTGGCACTACTCCACTTGAGGTTATCTTAAAGTTTCCTGTAACTGAAAATAAAGAAAAAATAGCAGAGGATGATGAGTTTGATGATTGGGGTGATGATGAAGATGGAAATGATGAAAAATATTGGTTTACCAAAGATAAAATCGATAAGATAGCTTCAGTTCACAATTATCTAGATAGTCTACCTCAAGTTGGAAAAGTTATATCTTTTTCTTCAATTATAGACGTTGCGACACAATTAAATAACAACAAGCCTCTTGGTACTTTAGAAATGGGGGTTTTATACTCTAAAATTCCAGAAAGTATCAAAACTGAAATTATTGATCCATACTTATCCATTAAAGATAATGAAGCTAGAATAAGTTTAAGAATTATAGACTCTCAAGAAAATTTAAGAAGAAATGACTTAATAAATAAAATAAATTTTGACCTAAAAAATAAAATAGGATTGAAGGAAAGTGAATTCAAACTAGCCGGAGTTTTAATTTTATTTAATAATTTATTACAGAGCTTATTCAAATCACAAATTCTTACTTTAGGATTGGTTATGATAGGAATATTTACAATGTTTATTATTTTATTTAGAAATATTAAGTTATCACTCATTGGTGTAGTTCCAAATTTTATTGCAGCATTTTTTATTTTAGGAATTATTGGTCTACTTGGTATTCCTTTAGACATGATGACAATTACTATTGCAGCAATAACTATTGGAATAGCGGTAGATAATAGTATTCATTATATTTACAGATTTAAAGAAGAATTCAGCAAGATTAAAGATTACAGCAAAACTTTAAAAAAATGTCATTCTACAGTTGGGGTTGCTATATTAAATACATCCATAACTATTGTCTTCGGTTTTTCAATTTTAGTGTTATCAAAATTTATTCCTACAATTTATTTTGGGTTATTTACAGGTATAGCAATGTTGCTTGCAATGATATCTGTTTTGACTTTATTGCCTGCTTTAATCTTAACTGTAAAACCTTTTGGTAAATGATCTAGATGCTAAATACACTTCAAGACTTTTTTAATGAAACATCAGTAATTGATTTTTTGTATCTTGTATTAACAATTTTATCTTTAATACAATGTTATAGCAAAGGTTTTGTATTAAGTATTCTTTCCATGGCTAAATGGGTTTTAGCTTATGTGATTACTTTAATTTTATTTCCTAGAGTTAAACCTTATTTTAAGGATATAATTGATAGTGAATACATTCTCGACATAGGGCTTAGTATCACTATTTTTGTAGTAGTTATATTTTTAGTGCTACTAATTAATAAAGCAATCAGCAAGGCCATCAGCTACACTGGTATTGGTGGGCTTGACAAAACGTTTGGATTCTTTTTTGGATTTATTAAAGCATATATTGTTGGTGTTTGTGTCTTTGCTGGAATTCATATTGTCTATAATTATGATAAATGGCCTATAAATTTAGATCAATCATACGTCTTTCCTTACCTTGAAAAAGGTAGTAATTATCTCATAAAAGAATTTCCTAATGAAAAAACATATCAAGATTCTAAAGAAAAAATTAAAGAACTTTGATCCAAAATTAAAAGAAGAATGTGGTGTATTTGGTGTAAGTAATGCAAAAGATGCCTCTGCATTAACAGCGCTTGGTCTTCATGCGCTTCAACATCGAGGTCAAGAAGGTTGTGGAATAGTATCTTTTGATGGTGAAAAATATTATTCTGAGAAAAGATTTGGTTTAGTTGGTGATAATTTCAACAAAGAAAAAGTGCTTGAAAAACTTAAAGGAAATTATGCAATTGGTCATAATAGATACAGTACAACTGGTGAAAACACTCTAAGAAACATCCAGCCATTTTTTGCAGATACGAATGCAGGTGGTATTGGAGTTGCTCATAACGGAAATTTAACTAATTCGATTTCTTTAAGAAATAAACTAGTTGAAGATGGAGCTATTTTCTACACAACATCGGACACTGAAACAATAGTTCAATTAATTGCAAAATCTAAAAGACCAAAAACAATAGACAAAGTTGTTGATGCAATATTTCAAATTCAAGGTGGTTACGCCTTAGTTATGCTGACACAAAATTCTCTAATTGGTGTTAGAGACCCCTATGGAATTAGACCGCTTGTAATTGGTAAATTAGGAAATAGTTATGTTCTTGCCTCAGAAACATGTGCATTGGATATAATTGGAGCAAAATTTATAAGAGATGTTGAAAATGGAGAAATAGTTCTAATTGAAAATAATAAGTTAGAAAGTATTAAACCATTTCCTCCAAAAAAAGTAAGGCCATGTGTTTTTGAATATATATATTTTGCAAGACCAGACAGTATTCTTGATAACAAAACAGCTTATGAACATCGAAAAAATATTGGAGCAGAACTTGCTAAAGAAAATGATGTTGATGCAGATATAGTAGTTCCTGTTCCAGATAGTGGTAACGCTGCAGCTCTTGGGTTTGCTCAAAATTTAAAGATGAATTATGAACATGGCTTGATAAGAAATCATTATGTAGGTCGAACTTTTATTGAACCTAGTCAAAAAATCAGAAGTCTAGGAGTGAAATTAAAATTAAATGCAAACCAAACAACCATTAAAAATAAAAAGATTATATTAATTGATGACTCGCTTGTGAGAGGCACAACTTCACATAAGATTGTTAAGATGCTATATGATGCTGGTGCTAAAGAAGTGCATGTTAAAATTGCATGCCCTGAAATTAGATATCCAGATTTTTATGGAGTTGATACCCCAACTAAAAAAGAATTGTTGGCCGCAAATAAATCAAATGATGAAATTTGTGAATATATTGGTGCAAAATCCTTAAAATTTTTATCTTTAGATGGGCTGTATAAAGCAATTGGTTTTGACAAAAGAAATGATACCTACCCGCAGCTTACAGATCATTATTTTACAGGTGATTATCCTGTAAAACCTATTGATGAATTAGGAGATAATAAAGTAACTCAATTATCCTTATTAAGCACTGGTTCTAACAACTAAATAACAAAAAAATTAATTTTTAATAATTATCTTTAAATTATAAATTTAAATATTATCTAGATACACATGATCAAATCTAAAGAACAAATAATAGAATATTTTAAATCAGGAATTAAACAGACAAAAGATTTTAGAATCGGAATTGAGCATGAAAAATTTTTGTTCAGTAACATTGATAATAAAAGAATTAACTATTTAAAAATTAAAGAAATGTTTGCAGCTCTTTTAGAATTTGGCTGGAATCCAATTTTAGAGGGAGAAAATATCATAGGGTTAAATAAAGGTGGCAAAAATATTACTCTTGAGCCTGGAAACCAAATAGAGTTATCAGGAGATAAACTTAATCATATTCATGAAGCTTGCGCAGAGTCTCAAGATTATCTATTTGAATTAAGACAAGTTACTCAAAAATTAGATATTAATATTGTGAGTGCTGGATTTGATCCTATTTCAAAATTAGATGAAATTCCAAATAATCCTAAACAACGATATAAATTAATGACTAAGGACATGCCTTTAGGAGGTGAGCTGAGTTTAGATATGATGTATCGAACTTGCGGCACACAACTTAACATCGATTACAACTCTGAAGACGATTTCATGAAAAAATTTAAAGTTGTTAATTCTATAGTTCCAATTTCAATTGCTTTATTTGCAAACTCAGCAATTGTCGAAAAGAAAAAAAGTAATTATTTATCCTATAGATCTAAAGTTTGGCAAAGCACCTCTAGAGGAGGACTTCCTAAATTATTTTTTGAAGATTTAAACTTTGAAAAATATGCAGAATTTATAATAAATTTTCCAATTTTATTTATTCAACATGAAGGAACATATATTTCTGGAAGAAAATATACCTTTAAGGACTTTATGGAGGGTAAAATTGATGAGATTGGAAACAGACTACCCACCGAAAGTGATTTGACTACTCACTTAAGTACAATTTTTACAGAAAATAGATTGAAGAAGTATATTGAACTTAGATCAATGGATACCTGTGGCTGGGATTGTCTGTGTTCAGGACCAGCTTTCAATATCGGTATGCTATATGGAAATTTAGATGAAGTTTATGAATTAATTTCGGCTTGGGATAAAGATAAAATTATTAACGCATATCTTGAAGCTCCTGAAAAAGGATTTAACACACAGCTTATGGGAAAAGATCTTCTTTATTGGGCAGGTACATTATTAGATTTATCTAAAAAAGGACTAGAGGATCGAGATATTCTTAATAAACATGGAAAAAATGAAACTTTATTTTTAAATCATTTGCAAAAAGTAATTGATGAAAAAACAACTAACGCAGATCATATGATTAGCAGATTTTCAAAAACTGAAGATTTAAAAGAATTATATGACAAATAAAATCGTTGCTATTCAAGGCAATCATCCTTCAAAATTAAACTCTGAAACAGACACAAGTGTTTTTCTTGCAAATGAAATTCAAAACAAAGACTACAAGATATTTTATTATGACCCAAAAAATTTGTCAGTAATTAATTCAAAAGTAATTGCTTCAGGTTTTTTTATAAAGTTTAATTATAAAGACAAAAAATTTTTTAAAATCTTAAAAAAACAAAAGCTAGATCTTACAAAATGTAAGTTTATTCTAATTCGTCAAGATCCCCCTTTTAATCTTGAATATATTTCAGCAACTTACATTCTAGATACAATTAAGGATAAAGTTAAAATTTTAAACAACCCTACTTCAATTAGAAACGTATCTGAAAAACTATATTCTGTCAGATACCAAAAATTTATGCCCAGTACTATTTTCACCCAAAATATTAATGAGATTAAAAACTTTTTTAAGGTACATAAAAAAGTTATTATAAAACCTATTCATAGTTATGGAGGAAATGATATTCATCTTTTAAATAGATTTAATTCAAAATTTATTAACCAATTTATCAAAAAGCATGATCATATAATGTGTCAAAAATTTTTACCTAAGATTAGCAAGGGAGATAAAAGGGTTTTTTTAATAAATGGTAAAGTGTGTGGTGCAATATCAAGAGTTCCAAAACAAGGTTCTTTTTTAAGTAACATGAGCAAAGGTGCAAAACCAATTAGTATTGAATTAACTAACATAGAGAAAAAAGTTTCAAAATTAATTGCTAAAGATCTTAAACAAGAAAATATTTTTTTTGCTGGAATAGATTTTATAGATCAAAAATTAAATGGTGATATCAACGTAACATCACCTACTGGATTAAAAACATTGTATGATTTATCAGGAATTAATCTTGCAAAAACTTTTTGGAATGAATTAAAAGCATGAATAATCTATCAGACCAACAAAAAGGATCTTTTTTAGCATTTGTTGCAGTGATGTTTATTACCCCTGATAGTTTATTTATTAGATTATCGAATGTAGATACTTGGGGTTTGGTATTTTATCGTGGAATGATTCCATTTTTTACTGTCTTGATTGGAATGTTAATCGTTTATAAGTCCAATTTTTTTAAGATGTTATTTAATAGTGGTTACCATGGTTTAATTTTTATAACTACTTTCTCTATTACTAATATTACTTTTGTAGTCTCTATCCAGAACACTAATGTAGCTAATACTTTAGTCATGATAGCAATGGCCCCTATGTTGTCTGCAATTTTGGGCGCTATTTTCTTAAAAGAAATACCTGATAGAAAAACTTGGATTGCAATTGGAGTAACCTTTTTAGCTGCAGTTTATATTTTCTACGACTCTCTTCAATTAGGTAATGTTTATGGAGATATCTTAGGTTTTATCACAGGCCTTGGACTTGCAATTAATGCTGTAACTATTAGATCGGCTAAGAAAAAAAACTTACTGCCCGCAGCAGTTGTTGGGAAATTATGTGTTGCAATCTTTGCTATGTTTTTTATCGAAACCTACTCTTTAGTTGATAGAGACTTATTTATCATTCCTTTAATGAGTATTATGTGTGTTGCTATTCCTTTTGTGCTTGTAACAATTGCTCCAAGATTTATCCCTGCCGAAGAGGTAAATTTGTTCTTTTTATTAGAAACTATCATTGGTCCTTTTTGGGTGTGGATGGTAATTAAAGAACAGCCTAGCATCGAGACTATCCAAGGTGGAATGGTCATCATCTTAACGATTGCCATTCACTCATTTTTAAAGCTTAAAAAATCATAAACTTCTAAATACATTTAACTTGATTTAGCCACAAATCAGAAATAGATACCGATTCAGATGGAAAAAGTATTAAAAAATTCATGGGCGTTATTTTTAGGAATGGGAGCACTTATGCTTGCCTATGGATTTCAAGGATCATTACTTGGGGTTAGAGCTGTAAAAGAAGAATTTAGTTTAACAGCAACAGGATTTATGATGTCTGGTTACTTTGTTGGTTACTTTATTGGTGCCAAAACTATTCCACAAATAATTTCTCGTGTAGGACATATCAGAGTATTCGCGGCTTTTGCTTCAATAGCCTCATTAGTAGTTTTAATTCACGCAGTATATGTAAGTCCTTTTGCATGGTTTCTATTAAGGGTGCTTACAGGAATTAGTATGGTTTCTATTTATACTGTTGCTGAAAGTTGGTTAAACGATAGAGCAAGTAACAAAAATAGAGGAAGTGTTTTATCTGTTTACATGGTCATTTTATATGGTGCGATGGGACTTGGAATGTTTTTGCTTAACTTTAGTGATCCATTAAACTTTGAACCTTTTATATTAATTTCAGTCATAACATCAGCTGCACTAATTCCAATTTTACTTACCAAAAGAAAAGCTCCAACATTTAAAAAAATATCTAAAATGTCATTACAGGAAGTATTTATTTCATCTCCTTTTGGAATGGTTAGTTCATTTTTTTATGGAACTATTCAATCTGCATTATTTACTCTGCTTGCGGTATACGCAACAACAATGAACTTTTCTATTTTTCAAATCTCATTAGTTACATTTATGCTAGCAGTTTCAGGTGCAATCTCTCAATGGCCAATTGGAAAATTGTCAGATATGTTTGATAGAAGAAAAGTAATCATTATAGTAACTTTTGCAGCATCATTCTTTGCCTTTTGTGCAATTTTATCTTCAAGACAAATGTATTTACCAGGTGATTTAGCAACCAGTAAATTTTGGTTTTACGTTTTTTTAATTTTATTTTCTTTTTGTAGTCTTCCAATGTTCTCTTTAATTTTAGCACATACTAATGATTTTATTCCTAAGGAAAAGTTTGTTGCAGCCGGTGCTAGTTTGCAGTTTACATTTGGTATGGGTGCTATGGGTGGACCTTTTTTGTGTTCAGTTTTTATGGGTATGGTTGGACCTAATGGATTTTTTATTTTCTTAATATTTTTTCATAGTTTGATTGGTATTTATGGTCTTTATAGATCAAAAGTTAGACCTGTTGTTGAAAATCCAGACTCTCAATTCGTTGCAATGCCTCAATCAATTACGCCAGCTGGTATTGAATTAAACCCATCAACTGAACCTATTGATGATCCAATTAAACCTGTAACTGAGCCTGTTGTTGAAGAAAACAAACCTTAAAGCCTTAAGTATTAAAATTGTTATAGTGAATTGATTTGAGAATAAATCTTTTCTTTATCTGTTTGACCAATGGTACGTGACAATTCTTTATTGTCTTTATAAACCACAATTGTAGTCCAGTAATCAATGCTTAAAAATTTAGCAATATCCTTATCTTTTGTTTGTTCAAAACTTAAAAAAATAACGTCTTTAAAATCTTGCTTAGCTTTATCTAATATTTTTACTTGTTGAGCACAAGTTACACAGGTCTTATTCCATGAATGAATTACAACAGTTTTTCCATCTAATTGAGATTTTTCAAATATCTCATTAGTAAAAGTGGTTTCTTTACTTATTGCAGTCGCACTAAGACTAAATGTTAGAAGAATAAAAAATAATATTTTTTTCATATGTTCATAATTTATATTTGTTAATGGTTAATGTAATCAAACAAATTGTCTCTATATCAATTTCTAATAACCTAATTTTCGATCAATTTGATTAATTAGTTCCTTGTTTTCTATAAAGTATTTAAGATTTTTGAAAAATATTTTTAATACCATCTCAATATAATTACCTTGGCTGTCTGATGAAATATGAGGGGTAATAATTAAATTTGGGGTATCCCAAAGACTAGAGTTTTTTGGAATGGGTTCATGAGAAAATACATCTAAAATAGCCCCTGCTATTTCATTTTTTTCTAATTTAATTCTTAAAGCTTCATAATCTAGAACAGATTGTCTGCCAATATTAACAATTCCACAGGTAGATTTAAGACTATCTAATCTAGTCTTATTAATTAATCCTTTAGTTTCTTCTGTTTCAGGAACTGCAAGATATAAAAAATCAGCATTTGGCAATACTTCATCTATTTTGTCAAAGGTAATTACTTTTGAGCAACCCTCAACACTTTTTCCTTTTCGATTAACCCCAATAACTTCAGCTCCAAGTTTACTTATATGTTTTATCATTGAACCACCTAAGGATCCGGTTCCAACTACAACAACTTTAAAACCTTCAATAGGTTTGCTTAACAAAGTAACAAACTCTTTATTTTTCTGGTTTGTAACTATTTTGGTCATTTGATTTTGAAGCATTAAAATACTCATTAAACCAAATTCTCCTGCTTTTTTAGCATGCACTCCACTACTGTTTGTTAAAACTAAATCTTCTTTCATCCAATCAAAGGGTGATAGATGGTTAACTCCAGCAGAGCTTACATGTATCCATTTAAGGTTTGGTGCAATCACTTTAATATTTTCTGTTGGAAACTGCCAACCAAGCAAAATATCTGCTTCTTTCATAGAAGTTAGATAATTATCATCATCCCAATCGACTAAATATTCTATCTTTTCTCTAATTTCTGGGTGTTGACTAAGTCCTTTTTCGAATTCTTCTTTAGTGATTGTGCTATGCTTTTCACCTTCTGGATCACAAGGTAAAAAACCCTCTTTCCAGTGGTTATTTCTTATATGAATTTTAATTTTATTCATTTGTTAATCGTTATCTTATATTTAATTTATTCAATAAAAAATATATTATCATATAGATTAATAAAAATATTATGCCTACATTCGATGTGATCAGTAAAATTAATTATCAAGAATTTGATAATGCCTTAGCTAATTGTTTAAGAGAGATTAGTAACCGATATGATTTTAAAGGACTTAATATTTCAATTGAACGAAAAGATAAAAATATCACAACAATAGCCACAGATGAATTAAAACTTAAACAAGTCAATGAACTATTAGAAACTCATCTGGTAAGAAGAAAAGTGGATCCAAGAGTATTAAGTATTAAAAATTCAGAAGGTGCAACAGGTGGAACCATTCGACAGGTTAGTGAATTAAAAGAAGGAATAAGCCAAGAAAATGCTAAAAAAATTATTGGTGATATCAAAAAGTTAAAACTTAAAATTCAGATCAAAATCCAAGGAGAAGAATTAAGGGTTGATGGAAAAAAACGAGACGATCTTCAAGAAGCCATAGCTGCAATTAAGGCAATTGATATTGGTCTTCCTATTGAATTTATTAACTTTAGAGATTAAATATTAAGTCCACCCGCCATCAACAACGATACTTTGTGCTGTAATCATTTTGCTTTCATCTGAAGCTAAAAATAATGCTGCATTTGAAATATCGTGAGGTTGAACCTTGTCAGGTAAACATTGTCCATCTTTAATTTTTTGTTCTGTAGTATCGTCTACATATTTTTCTATTTGTTTTTTTGTCATAGTCCACCCTGGAACTAATGTATTTACTCTAATTTTATTTTTACCATATCTTCTAGCTAGACCATTAGTTAAACCATTCATTGAGGACTTAAATATTCCATATAAAATAGTTTTATCATTTTTTCTCATCCAACCAATTGAACCTAAATTAATTATAGTCCCTGAGCCCAATTCTATCATACTCTTGATCACAGCTTTCGCTGTAAAGACATGAGGCCTTAAATTGGTTTGATACTCCCAGTCAAAATATTCATGTGTCGTGTCATTAAACTCATGCCTTTCATCATTTGCAGCATTATTTAAAAGTACTCCAATATGTCCAATATGCTTTATACAATGTTCTATTGAGGCTTCTAAGGTTTTAAGATCTACAATATCGCACTTATAAAACTTAGGAACAAAACTACAATCGCTTAGCTTTTCAATAAGTGCATTCGCTAATTTTTCATTTCTTCCAACAAAAGCAACTTTTGATCCCTGTTTTGCAAAAGCTTCAACGAAGTCTGCTCCAATTCCTGAGCTTCCACCCAGTATAAATACTACTTTGTTTTTTAAAGAGGGATATAACGCAGAATTATTATTCATATTTGAAAAATAAATTTTATTTAATGATCAAAGAAAACGCAAGTGAACTCTG
>Ga0233432_10001884_pt1 | contig 19917 bp, 15 predicted proteins | sample SI_122_August201_6_FD_179870 | JGI IMG/M metagenome (GOLD analysis project Ga0233432, IMG submission 179870) | Seawater microbial communities from Saanich Inlet, British Columbia, Canada - SI_122_August2016_10_MG | ecosystem: Environmental > Aquatic > Marine > Inlet | place: Canada: British... | reverse complement strand
TATCAGCGCGGCGCAAGGCATGGTGACCGGCGGATTTTTTGACGTCGGCGAAGTCCTTTTCGAGATTGACCCCAGCGATTATAAAATTGCGCTGGAACTGGCGAGCGCGGCGCTTGCCAAAGCGGCGAGTGAAGTCAATTTTGCGCAGAAGGACTATGACCGCCAGCTCGACTTGAAGCAACGTCAGGCCGCCAGCCAAGCGCTCGAGGATGAGGCGTTAAAGCGCCTACAGTTCGCCAAGGCGGGCTATCGAGAAGCAGCCGCTCGGTTGGAAGGCGCTCAGCGAGACCTTACGCGAACCCGCGTGGTCGCGCCCTATCAAGGTCGAGTGCGCAGCGAAAAAATAGATGTGGGCCAATATGTTTCTAAGGGCGTGGCGGTTGCGACGCTTTATGCGACTGATTACGCCGAAGTCCGGTTGCCAATCCAAGATCAAGAACTGGCTTATTTAGACGTGACTTTATCGGAGCAGGGCATTGCCGAGACGGCGCGGCCTAAAGTCACATTGAGTGCTAATTTCGCCGGTGAGGTTCAGCGCTGGGAAGGCGAGGTGGTTCGAACTGAGGGCGAGATTGACGCGGTGACTCGCATGGTGAATTTGGTTGCCCGAATCAAAGCACCCTACCAAACGAGCGCTGGGGGGGCGCCTTTGGCGGTCGGACTGTTTGTGGAAGCGGAAATTTTGGGCCGAAGGCTGCCGGGCGTTGTGAAATTGCCTAGAACCGCACTTCGAGGGGACAGCGCCGTGTTTTTGATCGATGCGGAACAGCGGCTTCGCCGTGCGAGCGTCAAGGTCGTTCGACGAGAGGGGGATTGGGTTTTGGTTGGTGATGGGCTGTCTGATGGCGACCGAGTCTGCTTGTCCGCAATGGATGATGCCGTCGATGGGATGCAGGTCCGTATTGTCGAAACCAATGCTGAGGTGAGCCTGCGATGAAAACGGTTATTGCTTGGTTTGCCGAAAATCATATCGCTGCCAATTTGCTGCTCATTCTAGTCGTCCTTTTTGGTGCTTCGGCGCTTCTGTCGATGCCGCAAAAATCTTTCCCGGACATCGACGTCCCAATCATTACGGTGTCGATTTTGTATCTTGGCGCGGCGCCTGAAGAGGTTGAGCAGGGTGTGTGCGTGCGGATCGAAGAAGAGTTGGAGGGCGTTGAAGGGGTTAAGGAGATCCGGTCGGCCGCCAATGAGGGGATCTGTACGGTGTCGGTTGAACTGTTTGAAGACACCGACAAGTCGAAAGCACTGGATGATGTTAAAAATCGCGTCGATGCGATTGATACCCTCCCGACGGAGACGGAAAAGCCCGTCATCAACTTGATTACGAGCGTTCGCAGCGTGATGGACATTGCGATCACGGGACCGAACGATGAACGTGCGCTCAAGGTGCTCGGGCAACGCGTACGAGACGATATTGCGGCACTGCCGAGTATTACGCAGGTTGCGTTGATCAATACGCGGCCGTACGAAGTATCGGTCGAGGTGTCCGAGGCCTCTCTGCTGCGCAATGGGTTGACCTTGAATCAAGTTGCGGGCGTGATTCGACGTCAATCGTTAGATGTTCCGGGTGGGGCCATCAAAACCAGTGATGGTGAAATTTTATTGCGAACCCAAGGCCAGGCTTATAGCGGTGAGGAGTTTGAAAATTTACTCCTAAGCAGTGATGCGGAAGGCCGTCGAGTGTTCTTGAAAGATGTAGCAACCGTCTCGGATGGGTTTGAAGACACCGACCAAGCCTTACGCTTTGATGGGGAGCCGGCCGCGATCATTCGAGTGTCTCGGGTCGGCGACCAGGATATCCTGAAGATCACAGAGGAAGTGAACCGGTATTTAGAAACAGCCCCCGGTGGCTTGCCCGAGGGCGTCACGCTGACGGTGTGGAACGATAATTCAAGATTGCTTAGAGATCGACTGAGTACTTTGCTAGATAGTGCGCGTCAGGGATTTTTGATGGTTTTGATCTTGCTGGCCCTGTTCTTGCGTCCAAGGCTCGCCTTTTGGGTGAGTATTGGTGTGCCGGTGGCGTTCTTGGGCGCTTTATATCTAACAAACTACCTTGGATTGTCCATCGATGGCATTTCGTTGTTTGGCTTCATTCTCGTGCTTGGCATCATGGTCGATGACGCGATCGTGGTGGGTGAGAATGTCTTCGCCGAGCAACGCAAGAGCCGGACACTGCTCGAAGGCGCGGTGCTCGGGACGCAAAAAATATCAGTACCGGTGATCTTCGGGGTGCTAACAACGATCTGCGCCTTTGTGCCCATGCTGCAGGGTGTTGGGACTTCGGGCCAAATCGGCGCGGTGATCGCAACAGTTGTCATTTGCTGCTTGATTTTTTCGTTGATCGAATCCCAATTGATACTGCCGGCACACTTAGGGCATCAAGACGTCAAAACCGAAGCAGGAGAAATCTATCTCTTGTTGGTGCCGGTAGTGGGGATCTTATTGTTGGAATTTGCTTGGGATGTCTCAAGTTATATTGGACTGGCCGTCGGCGTGGTGTCGCTCATGATCCTGATGCACGCTTTCTCCTTATCTCAAGGCATTGCAACGCGCCTGGTGCGTGCCCAAGAACGGTTTTCCGAGGCGGTTGAAGCCTTTATTAATACGCGCTTTCGCCGGGTGGTCGCGCAGGCCGTCTCCGCAAGATACACAACCCTTGCTCTGGCCTTCGTGTTTTTCCTATCCGGTTTGGGCGTCATTGATAGTGGCCGATTACCGTTTTCGTTTTTTCCGCCGCTGGCGTCTGATCAAGCGATCGCGCAGTTGACCATGCCTTTGGGGACCTCGGCCGCCGTAACGGCGGATGCGGTGCTCTACCTTGAGCAGTCTGCCGAGGCGCTTGCCGAGGAGCTTGCGGCGCAGTTCCCGGATGCGCCGCCCGTCACGCACATTTTATCGGCGGTGGGCAATCAGCCGTCAAGTCGTGGTGGCGGTGGCCCAGGTAGTTCGGGTGGGGGCAGCTCTGGCGGCGGCCATTTAGGTGAGGTGACCTTGCAACTGACGCCCAGTCAGGCGCGTACGCTTGATACCAGAACGATTGCCAATCTTTGGCGTGAGCAGGCCGGCTCAATTCCCGGGGCGGTGGAATTGAAGTTCAATAGCTCGTTGTTCACGGTAGGCAATGCGATTGATATTCAGTTGTCGGGCGAGAACGTCGGTGAGCTTCGGGAAATCGCCGCGGCGTTGCGGCTGAAACTCTCGAGTTACCCGGGCGTGATCGATATTACTGATTCGTTTCGTTCGGGTAAGCAGGAACTTAAATTATCGATGAAACCCGAGGGCGACGCCGCGGGTTTGTCTCTTGCACAATTGGCCAGCCAGGTTCGGCAAGCTTTTTATGGTGAGGAGGCGCAGCGCATTCAAAGAGGTCGAGACGATGTTCGGGTGATGGTGCGCTATACCGATTCTGAACGGCGTAGCGTTGGGGCCCTCGACCGGATGCGCGTCCGAACGCCGGCCGGCTCAGAGATTCCGTTTGCAACGGTTGCGGAGGCCGAACTGGGACGCGGTTATGCGAGTATTAACCGCACCGATGCCCGTCGGGTGGTGAGCGTCACAGCTGATGTGGATCGAAGTGTCATTACGGCCGAGGAGGTGCTGAGTGATCTGAGCCGCGGTTATCTCAATGACCTCTTAAAAGATCATCCAAGGGTCGCGCTCAGTCTTGAGGGCGAGCAACGCCAGAGCGGCGAATATTTAGTGAGTTTGGTGTTTCCTTTTTTGATCGCCTTGTTTGTGATCTATGCGCTGCTGGCCATTCCACTGCATTCCTACACTCAGCCGCTCATGATCATGAGCGTCATTCCCTTTGCCTATGTTGGGGCGATTTGGGGGCACCAAATCATGAAGCAGTTTGATCTTGTTGCGGGCCTCGCCATGATGTCTATTCTCGGGATGATTGCGGCCGCGGGGGTCGTGGTCAACAGCAGTTTGATTCTAACCTATACGGTAAACCGGCTGGTGTCAGAGGGCGAGAGTTTAGATAATGCGGTGGTCAATGCCGCAGTGACCCGCTGCCGCCCGATCATTCTGACGTCACTGACCACTTTTGTTGGCCTGATGCCGCTGATGTTCAATACCAGTGTTCAGGCTCAGTTTCTGGTGCCCATGGCGGTCTCCCTTGCGTTCGGGGTCACGTTTGCAACGGTGATCACCTTGTTGGTTGTCCCAGCCATCTATCGGGTTTTTGAGGATATTGGCGGTCTGAGATCTAGGTTGCGGTCTCCCGCCGTCGCGACGGAATCAAGTGTTTGACGCTGAAACCACTGTGAGGAGTTTTGATGCCAGTACATGCCTTTAGCCCGCCAAAAGGACAACTCGAATTTTTTGAAACCGAAGGGCACCCCTTACTCGAAAATTTGTTGGGGGATCCGACCGCGCGGACGGTTGGGGTTTATGTCCCGCAAGCGTGCCGCCCGGGTGAGCGCTACCCGTTGCTCATCGATCTGGCGGGTTTTACAGGCAGTGGCTTATCTCATCTTGCTTGGAAGGGGTTTGGCGAAACGCTACCCCAGCGGATCGATCGGCTCATGAATGAGGGGGTCCTAGCGCCGGCAGTTTATGTGTTTCCAGATTGTTTTACGTCTCTGGGGGGTAATCAATATGTTGACTCAATTGCGATGGGGCAGTGGGCGCGCTGGCTGCATGAGGTCTTAGTGCCAGCCGTTGAAGCGCGATATCCAGTCATCACAGAACCCGGTGGTCGAGGGCTTTTTGGTAAATCCAGCGGTGGCTACGGCGCACTGCATCAAGCACTTCATCACGGTGAGCATTGGGGGGCTGTGGTGTGTCATTCCGGTGATATGGATTTTGAGTTGTGTTACGGCCGAGAATTCCCTGAGGTGCTCTTAGCCTTGACCCAGAGCGGGTTGAGTGTCCCGGGTTACATAGAACGCCTCCATCGCCGCCGGCGCATAGCCGGCGGCGAGATGCACGTTTTGATGACGTTTGCGATGGCGGCGTCGTACGATCCTGATGCGGATGCACCCTTTGGCGTTCGGTTGCCAGTGGATCTGCAAACCTGCGAAAGGGATGATGACAGATGGGCTGCCTGGCAAGCCTTTGACCCGATTGTTGGGCTCGAGCGGTTAGCGGCTCAGGAAAATTTGCGGGCGCTGAAAGGGTTGTTTCTTGATTGCGGTCTAAGAGACCAATACCATTTGCTCTATGGTGCACGAAAGTTTAGTGCGCGTTGCGAGGCCCTGAATATAGATCACGAATTCGAGACCTTCGACGATACCCATTCGGGTATCGACTATCGGATGGATCGCTCGTTGCCCTGGTTGGTTGAGCGGTTAAGCTAAGAGGCCTATCTGCCTAATTAGGTAGCGCAACTCAAGCACTATCGCAGTTTCTAAACCGCATCCAGCATTTCTATTTTTGGGCGTCCGGCCATGTGTGGCCCCATGGCGCCGCCAAGTCGCTTGAAGTACTCGGTTTGATTGTGCGCTTGTAGTGCCGCGTCATCCGTATATTGTTCAAGGACCACGTAAGTGGTGTCGGACGCGCGGCTCTTGTGGAGTGCGTAAAAGTGGTTGCCCGGTTCATGGGCCCGCACCAGGGCACTCAATTCTAAAAAGATGGCTTCGAAGGCGGCTTGTTGGCCTGCTTTGATTTCGAGGGTTGCGATGATACCAATTGCCATAAGGACTGCTCTGAAAAAAGTTGCCCTGATTGTCCTAGCTGGTGGTGCTGGCGTCAAATTCCATCGATTCGTCATTGGCCGAGGTGCAGGCTCGATTGCGAAAGGCTTAAGCGGAAAGGAACAAAAAGCGGTTAGACGGTAAAAGTTTCAGCAGCCGAGTCGAGCGGCTTAACGGTAAAACGCCGCGTCATGTGGTTCGGTTTACAAAAACGTGGGTTATGGGCGGCGCAAGGCCATGAATGGGTTTTAATCGCGGTGCGGTTTCAACCCGCACCACACGAAGGCGTGCGCTGGCTGGGCTTGCAGGCGTCTTCCACATTTGGGTTAGGATGGGTTCTCGCGACGCGAGGGTCGTTCAAGCGGTCGGGTTAGATGCTCAAGGCCATCGATTTTAAGCGTCAAGGCAAGGTTCATGAGGGTGCCAAGTTGGCCCGTTGGGAAGCCTCTTTCGGAAAACCAGATTAAATACGCCTCTGGCAGCCGATGAATCCGAGTGCCTTTGAACTTTCCAAACGGCATGGTGACGTTGGCAACGGCTTCTAAGTCATTGGGTTGAAAGTGCATGCCGTCTATAATCAGGGATTGTTAAGGAGAGCCTGATGCCAAAAGCGAGCGAAATCAAGCGGGGTGACGTGGTTGACATTGAGGGCGCCCCCCACGTACTCAAACACCTCGAAACCAAGAGCCCATCCTCAAGAGGGGCGGTGACCCTGTACAAGTTGCGGTTTAAGAATTTGCTGACCGGCTTAAAAAAAGAGGTGAGCAGTAAGGGTGAAGAGCAATTTGGAACGATTGATTGCCAAAGGGTCTCGGTGCAATTTTCATACATTGATGGCGATGAATACCACTTTATGGCGCTCTCAGATTACACCCAATACAGTTTGAATCGTGCTGATGTAGAGGACCAATTGGGTTATTTGAAAGAAGGCCTTGACGATATCACCGCGCTGGTTATTGACGATCAAATTGCCGCCATCGAGGTGCCTCAAGCCGTCACGCTGTTGATTGCGGATACTGCGCCTGGCATAAAAGGCGCGAGCGCGAGCTCCAGAACCAAGCCGGCAACCCTCGAGACAGGTTTGGTGGTACAGGTTCCCGAATATATCAGCGCGGGTGAACACATAAAGGTTAACACCACGAATGCAAAATTTATGTCCCGTGCTTAGCTTCGGGGTTTAGAGCCTCTAAGGACTCAGTGCGTTTCAATTGCGCCTCTGCAAAGGCTCGGATACTTGCGTAATCGGCCTTGCCGTTGGGTGCTCGGTTAAGGCTTTCCTTCTGGAAGATATGCTTCGGCAATTTGTAGGCAGCTAGTTGCTGCCGTGCCCAGGTTTTTAGTTCGACCGGGTCGAGGGCTTGGTTGCGTCGGGTCTGGATGACCGCGGTAATGGCTTGGCCCCATTTTGGATCGCTGAGCCCGACCACCAAGGCATCATCGATGCCATCGTGCAGTTTGAGCGCTTCTTCGACTTCTTCTGGGAAAACCTTTTCACCGGCTGTGTTGATGCAGTTACTACCGCGGCCCAGTAGTGTGAGGGTGCCGTCTGCTTCGACTTGAACCCAGTCGCCTGGAATCGAGTAGCGCTCTCCCTGGATTATTTTAAATGTTTTGTCGGTTTTTTCTGCGTCTTTATAGTAACCGAGGGGCAGATTGCCTCTAACCGCCACCATGCCTGTTTCGTTATCGCCCGGATGAACCTCTCGATAATCTTCTGTAAAGACGCGGCAGTTTGGACCGATGGTAAATTTGGCAACGGCGATGTCTTCGGCTTTGGTCATGACAGAACTGCCTAAGCCAATGGCTTCCGAGGACGAGAAGCCGTCGACCAGTAGGAGATTTTCATTGTGCGCTAACAAGCCTGCTTTGATCTCTCGCGTCCACATGACCCCAGATGAGGTGATGACGTTGATCGAACTGATGTCGTAGGCTTGCGGCGCCTCATCGAGGGCTTCGAGCATGGGGCGTGCAAAGGCATCGCCGACAATGGTGACGGTTGTGACGCGGTTGGCCTCAATCGCGCTGAGCGCTTGGTTCGGATCAAAATTGGTATTGGGCAGGGTCACGCAGGTGCCCCCCATGGCCATTGCACCGATTGCTGAGAGCAGGCCCGTTCCGTGCATCATGGGTGGCAGAGGCAGGTTCACAGGGCCGGGTTGGGATTGGATTCGGCTAAGCAGTTCGTCCAAGCTGGCGCTTGGAGGGATTGATAGGCGGGGATTGCCGCCGGCGCCCATGACTTTAAATAAATCATCATGCTGCCACATCACCCCCTTCGGCATGCCGGTTGTCCCACCGGTATACAAAAACAAGAGATCCTCCGGAGAATGCGCGACCTCGACCGCACTGCCGTCGCCAGAGCGTGCTCGACGCTCATAGTCGGTATCCAAAACCTCGGTATGAACGGTGCTGTCTTGCGCTTCAATCCATTGGGTTACGAGTGGGAGTTGGGCCTTAATGCGCTCGACCGATTCAGCGAATTCTTGTTGATAGATCACGATTTTCGCGTCGGCATTATCCAGGAGATACACCAGTTCGTGATCGATATATCGGTAATTCACGTTCACATGGGTGAGCGAGGCTTTAAAGGCGGCGGCAATCCCCTCGGAGTACTCTGGGCAATTGCGCATATAAAAAGCGATTTTGTCTCCGGGTTCCGCGCCACCTGCAAGCAGCGATCGCGCCAAGTTGTTGGTCCGAACGTTGAAATCGCCATGAGTGATCAGGCGTTCGCCATGGATTAGGGCGGGCTTATTGGGGTCAGTAATCTGAGCCACCGCGGTTAAAATATCACCAAAACTCCATTGCATGTTGTTAGTCCCTCTTAATCATTACTTGCGGTAGAGGGTTTGATCATACCTAAAATCTTGTCGGACTGAAGGGGTTATCGAATGTCCCCCTCGGGCATGGGTGCAGCCAAAACAGGCACGTGCTTTAAAGCGGAGGTAGGCGTCTGCCTGGGGCGGCTAGCGTTGATGCAGCACGTGGCTAGCCTGCGTCAAGCGGGGCGCGAAAGTGCGGGTTAGCGGCGACGTCAGAACGTCGCTCAGGTTGGTTGCGCCTGGTCATTAGCAGGCTTCGGACGATCCTCGCTGGCGGGCACCCTGCAGCGCGCGTTGATTGAATCAAGAAAGATTTTTCTGGGCGGAGGAGATCGTAACCGCGCCGCAAGGACATAATATACGCTTTATGCGGGGGCCCAGAATAGGTGCGTTAGGGGCTCGCTGGTCGGATCTTTTGGGGTGCGACGGACCCGCCATACTCAAGCCACATATCATGGCGCTGAAGCGATGGCGGTTGAGGTAAGGTCAGCTAACTGCCGGTAAACTGCCCGGGTCGTCGCTCCGACACGGCCTTGATCCCCTCTTTATGATCGTTTGTTTGTTGCAAGAAGAACTGTGCCCGGCCTTCAATATCGGTCGTTGCCTTGACCGCGTCAGCAAGTTGCCCTCGCACCTGCTCACGAACGGATACAACTGCCAGCGGCGCATTCTCTGCAATCTCTGCGGCCAATTGGATGGCTTCTGAGCGAAGGTTTTCCGCGCTGCTAAGAATGTCTGCCAGACCCCAATCAAAAGCTGTCTGGCCAGTAATTCTGCGACCGGTGAAGAACAACAGATTGGCTTTCTGATGACCAATAATTCGCGCGAGGGTATGGGTCAAACCAAAACCTGGGGTAAACCCCAATTTGACGAAGTTTGCAGTCAGACGGGTTTCTGCCGAAACCACCCGAAAGTCTGCCATGACGGCAAGGCCGAAGCCGCCGCCGACAGCGGCGCCTTGAACGGCCGCAATCACGGGTGTTTTAGCGTGAAACAGTCGAACCGCCTCGGTATAGAGGGGGTTGGCGTCAGAAGGATCGCTCGACTGCTTTCGTTCTGAGCTGCTAAAGTTTGCTCCTGCGCAAAAGTGTTTGCCCTCCGAACACAGTACGATTGCGCGCGTTGCCGGGTTTTGATCAATTGCTTCAAAGGCATCAGCAAGATCGGCGATAAGCGCTTGATCGAAAAAGTTATTGGGTGCTCGATTGATTTCGCAGATTGCCACGAAGTTATCGAGCACTGTGACCGTCACATCGCCATAATTGGATTGCATACCGTTCTCCATCGTCGAGAAGGGGTGGCGGCGCCACCCCGATATTTTGTTCAGACCGAGGCCATAGTGGTGACTAAGGCTGCGTTATTCCCAAGGTCTGCGTGTGGGTTGAATGCCCTTGGGCCAGTGGCTGAAATTTTCTCGGACAGCATCGCCGATTTCTGAAACGGCCCAAGGTCCTTCGGTGTTATCTTTTTGGCAGACCGTTTGCGATTGCCAAGACAGCAGCTGAACCGTGTTGCCAGTTGCTAGGAAGGTTCTGCCGGTTACTTCTTTGGCATCATCCGAGCCGAGCCAAACAACCAGGGGCGATACTTTGTCAGGTGACAATAAGGCTTCCATGTTTTGACCTTGGGGAAAAATATCTTCGGTTAGCCGAGACCACGCTGCCGGGGCCAGAATATTGACGCGAATGCCGTACTTCATCCCTTCCTGAAATAAACACCGGGCGAACCCTGCAATGCCTGCTTTGGCAGCGCCATAATTGGATTGGCCGAAGTTGCCAAGCAGCCCAGAGGTTGATGACGTTACAACGATACTGCCGCCATGGCCTTGTTCGATCATTTGATGGTAGGCCGCATTCACGGTGAGGTAGGTGCCCCGGAGATGAACGTCGATAACAATATCCCACATGTCGTTGGTCATGTTCTTAAAAGATTTGTCTCGAAGAATACCGGCATTGGCAATCAGGAAATCGATTCGCCCGAACGTGTCAACGGCCTTTTGAATCATTGCTTTGGCGTCTGCTTCATTTGCGACGTTGCCATAATCTGCGACCGCTTGGCCACCCATCGCTTTTATTTTGTCAACCACAGTGTCCGCCATGCCGCGGCCACCACCTGCGCCGTCGCGACTACCCCCTAAATCATTGACGACCACCAATGCGCCTTCTTGCGCAAGTAGTAATGCGTGTGTTTCACCCAACCCGCCGCCAGCGCCTGTGACGAGTGCGACCTTTCCATCTAATAAACCCATGTTTGTGTTCCTTTTACTGTCTTTAAATACTGTTTATGAATTGGTCAATAATGGGCCGCCAGTAAATCATACTGCAAGGATCAAGGCTAGGCGCTCAAGATGCCTTGGCGCGCAAGGCACGGGAAAACGAAAAAAACCTAATAATCCGGCTCGAAGCGATAACGATGGCCCTGTTTAGCCCAAGAGTGAAATCCAGCCTTGCGGGCGAAGGCCTTAAAGGCCTGCCATTGGTCGCCGTAGTGTACCAAAATGAGTTTTTCTTTGAGCGTGGTCGGCAAGGTCGCGAGTTCCTCAATCCCGGTATGGACGCCGCCGGTGAACAGCTGGCAGTCGTGGAAAATAATTTCGGGGTTAAACTTGGCGTCAAATTCTTCCAGTAGGGCCGGATCGAATCGCGTATCACTGGTGAAGAGAATCCGTTCATCAATTAAAACGCCGCAGCTCCAAGCGCAGGTTCGCCAGGAAGACGCTGAGTCAGGGAAGTGCTTTGTCCTAAATAATTTAAGATTGATGCCGCCAAAATCGGTCTCAAAGGTATCGCGGCTAAATGTTTTGAGTTTTCGGGGCCGAACAATGTTCCATAAATCCTTAAATTTCAGCGGAACTGCCTCCGAGGCTTCCGCGCCACCGCGCAAGGATTGCTCCCATAAAATTTTTTCATAGGCCGGGGTAATAATCATTGTGGGCTTACGCTTTTTGACATACCGGCCAGCAAGTTGTGCTTCTTCCAGACCGCCAATGTGGTCGGCATGACTGTGGGTAATCAGGAAGTTATCAATGTCCGTGAGGGGGGTGTTGTAGTCGTGGAACAAGCTGTGCGGACATTGGTTGCCGCAATCGATCAAGAGATGCGTTTGGTCTTTTACAATAAAAAGATTGGTTTGATTCAAGGTTTTTGAAAAGCCCGAGCCAACGCCCAGAAAAACCAGGTCCAGAGCCCCTTGATTGGTTAAGGTGAGTTTCGTAATCGGGCGTTTGGATATTTTCATAATTGAGCGATTTTATTGAAGGGTTCGTTTGTTGGCCAAAGGGCCAGCCACGGCCTTGGTTGCCTAAGCTCGCCGAGCTGCCAGCTCGGTCACGGTGCGTGCAGCGTTAGATGCTTTGCGGTTTCATCACCAATCCCATTGGTCTTGATTGTGATTGCCTCAGTCTCTCTAGAAGCATTATACAGCAGGGCTAAACCGCCTGTTGGTTGATGTCGAATGCGATGAATGCCTGTTATAGATCAGTGGGTACATTAAGGGAGCCCTCCCCAGATTGCCAGCGTCCAATCAAGGTTTTGTTCTGACTCGAACAAGGGCCCGATGCGGCTCCGAATTGGCCAAATTTGGTGAATTGGCGTTGTCACGTTGCGCTATAGGGACAATTTTTCAGCGCTGAGTCTGGTTAGGACATTTTTTGAAGATGGGCTAATATCGACGTCCCATTTTTGGTGTTGAACGATATTTCGGCATCGCGTTGATGAGCTGTGAGGCAGGATCTGTTCAACACTGAGGCGGCGTTGGATCTGATTCAGGCATAGTGATGGTCTCTCAGGGTTGATGCGCTGGCCGCTCAGGCGCAGCAGGCAAAGGGGTTAGGATAATCGGTTAAGAGACACTTGAACATGACGATCCCCTCTATGCCAATGAGATAAAAGATAAATTGTTCGCGACATCGCGGAGAAAGGATTTCATATGACGCAAGGTAATGGTGCTGCATTTGCAAGTTCGCGAGATGAGATGCTCGTGCAAAGACTGCTGTTGAACGCGATCAACTGCACGCAATCGGATAACTTTTTTAGTTATTTCGAATTGTTCACACCGGACGCTGTCTGGATGATGCCATCGAACAGGCAGGACGTGTCGCTCTCAGAAGCCAAGCGGTTTTATCGCTTTACTGACAAGTTTCGGTTCGAGCAACAGGTCACGATTGACGAAGTTCAAATTTTTGGTCAAAGAGGGTTCGCCCGAATCTCGTTTGACGGCTATTTGATCGCAAAACGTGATTTAACGGCCCCGCCGATGCGGTCTATCAGTCGGCATCTGTGGTTATTTGCGCAAGACCTGAGCGGTGAATGGCGCCTAACGCGCGACATCTGGAATAATCCGAGGGAGCAAGAATAAGCGCTGCGGTCTGGTTGCCGTAAAACCAGCTTCAGAGTGCCCGTCATTAGATCGCCTTCTAGGCCCGCAAAAGCTAATCTATAGGAAAGCCAATCTACGGTTGAGAACGGTCGTGTGGCGATGGTTACCTGGTCCGCCTCTGGTTTAAGCACCTCACGGCGAGCCTTGAACTCAAACCGACATTGCGGCGCGTGTTTGTAAACCGCGACTGTAAAGGCTTCCTACTAAGAAGGAGTGGTGATGATCTATGACTTTGCGGTTGGACAAAAAAATCCAGAGACCTTCTCAACGGAAGCCTTAAAACGCGCGGCGCTCCGTGCGATTGATCTTGAAGGCGCGGCGATGAATCGTTATCCCGGCGCGAAGGGCAGTCTGGCGCTACGTGACTTGATGCCGCGCCTGAGTCTGGCAGACATGGTTTGAACGCGTTGGCAGATCAACGAGCGCCCCTGTCTCAAGTCAAATTGTTTTGGCTGCTGCAGATGGCGGGCTGGACCGGATGGATGATCGTGTTCGGTCTGCGCGATGCGGTTTGGGGGCAACCGGCAATTTTTTATCTGACGCTGTTTTTGGAGGCAGGGGCTGGTTTTCTCCTTACGTGTTGCTTGCGATTGGTCTATCGGAAAGTTGCGCGGGTGACCGGCGCATGGGGTGCTCGGGCAACAGCGGTGCTTGTTGCATCGGGCATTGCAGCCCTTATCTGGCAGCCGATAAAAAATTATTCCCAGATTGAGCAGCTTTCGGAGTTAGAGGACCTCTACTATTTTGGCGCCTCAGCTTATTTTGTGGGTGTGCTCAGTTACTCCTACGCGGTGTTCCTCGGCTGGAGCGGGCTATACTTTGGTTTAAAGTTGTATTTAAGGCTAGGTGAAGAACGCCGTTCGCGGATGTTGGCAGAAGCCCTGGCAGTGGACGCGCAGTTGAAAATGTTGCGGTATCAAATTAATCCCCATTTTTTGTTCAATACTCTGAATGCAATTAACAGCTTGCTGCTGATTGATGAGGCCGCGCGGGCGCGGCTCATGATCCAGCGGCTGAGCGAGTTCTTACGTTACAGTTTGGAAGGGGAGGCCGTGGCGAAGGTGACGTTGGAAGAAGAACTTACTTCGGCTCGGGCGTACCTTGAGATTGAATCTGTGCGGTTTGAGGATCGATTGAGGACTCGTTTCAGTATTGAAAATGGGCTGGCGTCCTGTTTGGTACCCAGTTTGATTTTGCAACCGTTGGTTGAGAACGCGGTCAAACACGGCATCACACAATCTGAAAAGCCGGGTACGGTCTTGGTGTCTGCCAGTCGGGCTGAGAACGATATAATATTAATTGTGTCGGATACGGGGCCTGGTTTTGCGGTCGACCGGAACGATGCATCGGCATCTGGCTTGGGCTTGAAAAACACAGAACAACGTTTAGCGTTGCATTACGGGGATCAATTTATACTGGTGCGTCGGGCGCGCCTGGGTGGGGGCGCAGAGGTAATGATTAAAATCCCGATGTTGGCTGAAGGCGAATGACCCTGCGCCCAATGACAGCCGTTGTGGTCGATGACGAACCCTTGGCAAGGCGAGGATTGATCCACTTGTTGGATAAGGAGCCAGGTATTGATGTGGTTGCCGACTTTGGTCAACCCACGCGCGCACTTGAATATATTACGGCCCACCTTCCTGATGTGGTGTTTTTGGATATCATGATGCCGGGTATGTCGGGCCTTGAGTTGGCCCAACAGTTAGCACCGCCACAGCCCAGTTTGGTTTTTGTGACAGCTTTCGATGATTATGCCGTTCGTGCCTTTGAGCATCATGCGGTTGATTATTTGCTAAAACCTATCGACCCGGAACGGCTAACTGCGGCGGTCGCAGCCCTTGGCATTCGACACAACGGTTTGCGGGTGCAGGTCGAAAATGAGCGTTTAAAGGCGTTAATCACACAACTGCAGCAAGGCATCGCCGACGGGTTTAAGCGGCCGAGTTTTAGTGAGATGTTGGTGATTAAAGAGGTTGGTCGAACCACCAGGCTCGCGGTGTCGATGATCGACTGGGTGGATGCGGCCGGAGACTACATGTGTGTGCATGCCCAGGGCGAAACCCATATCCTCAGGTCGACCATGGCGAAACTTCAGCAGCAACTGGATCCCAGTGTGTTCTTGAGGGTGCATCGCAGCGCGCTGGTGAATGTGAATCGTATTCAGGAGATTATGGTCCATGCCAATGGTGAGTATCGATTAACACTGGTATCAGGGGACGTGCTCAAATCGAGTCGGCGTTATAAAAAGGAAATCCGTGCGCTGATGGCTTCGGAGTAGGACTGCTCGGGGCTCAAGACGCGCTCAATAAAGTGTCGCGATGCTTGTTCTAGGCTGAATTTCAAGTGTGTTCAGACTGTATACATCACTGACGGTTTTGATGCGGGTTGGAGGCCTTGGGTAGCGAAAAGGTGTCCGGGCCAGTGATGGCAGCCCCAACCCTGGATCAGTATCTTTACGAGCCGTCTGCGGATCACTTCGGCGGCATCTAATCTAGGGTTTATTGGCCTGGATGTCTTGGGTAAGCCAGGCCGATTTGGTCTGCCAGCGTTTGTTTAGCCAAGCTTCTGGATCGGTAATATCTGCTGCTAGAAATTCCTCTATCCGAATTCGAATGCGGGGCGTGCGGCCTTGTAGGCAGCGCCAAAATTGAGCTTGGCCTGCGGCATAGGAGATCGTGAGGTCGAGCACGGGCGTATCGGGCCGCGCATATTTCAGCATCGTGCTGAATCCGCCCAGTTTCGGCTTAAGCAGGTGGGGATAAGGCGAGTTTTGAATATTTGATTTTTTATCACTAAAACGGCTGCCTTCTGCAAAAACGAGTAGCGCGCCGGGTGCTCGGCCTAGTTTTTGTGCCGCAGTCTCGATGGCCGCTAAATCCTGGGCGCGTTCGCTGGCTGCGCCGGAGCGATTTAGCCTCGGGAAATTCAAGACCAAGCAAATCCAGCCAATAATTGGCACCCAAACGAGCTCGCGTTTAATTAGAAACTGAACGATGGGGCCACGGCCTGCGATGATCTCCTGCACCAAGGGGATATCGAACCAAGATTGATGGTTGCAGACAACGATGGGGTTTGGGTGGCGATTGATACGGCCTTCTAGGGTGATTTCAATGCCCACGATCCGTTGCATCCAGAAGCTGTTGATTCGTACAGCTGCTCGGTAGAAGCCGTGTGCGAGTGGGGTGATGACCTGGGTCTGAAGCCGCGGCAGTGGGATCAGCTTGAATGGTGTGATGAAGACAAGGCCCGTCAACCAAACCATCAGGTTACTGAAAAACCAGATGCACGACAGGATGCTTAAACCCTGTGCAAGCAGTCGTTTTAGGTGGCTCATAGTGCGGCCTCAAGCAGTTGGAGTTGCAGGGCTAAGCCGCTCCGCCGATTCAAGACATTGTTTGACGCGCGGTGCCAGGATTCTGGTGTTGTAACCAGGGTAAGTTGGCGCTTGGCTCGAGTGATGCCAGTATAAATCAATTCCCGAGACCAGGTTCTTTGGGTTGGGTCGTCCAAAGCATCTGGTAGTACAAAAAGAACCTGATCGAATTCGGAACCTTGGGCCTTGTGCACCGTCATCGCGAAACAGGTTTCATGCTCGGGCAATGCGTTCATTGCAAAGCGCCGCGGTTGCGTGTCGCTGCCGGTGTTAAAAAAAGCGATCAGTCCACGCGCGTCTTCGTCGCGATCTGGGTCAGTCGGGTTCAGTTGCTGGGTGTCGAGGCAGAGACCCACGTCGCCATTGTACAACCCCAGTTGGTAATCATTTTTTAAAATGAGTATCGGTTGCCCGTGATAGTGTGGGCTTCTTAGCCGTTTTAAGAGCCCCATTTTCTGCATCAGTTGCTCAATCTTTGTATTGAGGTCATGCACGCCCAACGCGCCATGATAAAGCGGGGCGAGCAGGCGCACTGATTCAAATGCGTCAAGCAGGTCCCGGACGCTTGCACACTCGGCGAGTGCACTGAAGTAGTTGCTAAAGGCTGACCTTAAAAGTTCATCGGTTAAGGCTCCGGGCGCGATGGTTTTAATGCTCTCATCCGCATCAGGCAGCGTAACCTGCCCCGCTAGCAATGCCTCAGCCAGTTCATGGATGCTTCGCCCCTCAGTGAATCGAAAGTTTTCAGTTAACCGGCATTGGGCTGCGGCCAAGACTGCCATTAACGGCCGCGCCTCTGCATCGTCCGGCGTCGCGGGCGGCATGGATGTCGCGTTGGGCGGGGTGATATCGGTCAAGAGGCGACCTAGATTGACCGAGGGTAATTGATCTGGGTCACCCACTAAAATTAATCGGGCAGTGTCCGGCAAAGCGCTGAACAGCGCATCCGCCAGACTCAGGTCGATCATGCTGGCTTCATCGGCAATGAGTACATCCGTCGGGAGCCTGCGCATCTGATCGAACCTGGGTACGTTACCGGCGCCATAGCCCAATAAGCGGTGAATGGTTTTGATTTCAGGACCAAGGTCGACGCGGAGGTCCTGGCGAAAGCTGTCTTCCAGTCTTGCTGCGGCTTTGCCAGTAGGAGCGGTGATTGCAATTCGAAGGTTTGGGTCTAGATGTTTCAGTGCTGATACGATGCTGCGAATCACCGTCGTTTTTCCGGTGCCAGGGCCACCACTGATAATCGTCAGTTGCCGGCACAATGCTGTTGCGACAGCGGCTCGTTGTGAAACCGATAACGCGTCGGCGTTGCTCGTCTCATCCTCGTCTAATAGATTAGTTTCGGTCTCAGGGTTAACCCAGCGGTTCCGAAAAAAAAGCTGCTGGGCTACGCGTTTTTCGAGATTAAACAGTCGCCGCAAATATAATCGGTTGTCGAGTTGTACCAGAGGGGTCTGGTCTTCTGGGCTGCCGATAAGCGTTTTGTGAGCCGGAGTGTCGAGGGCTCGCACGTGTTCTGGCGTCAGCAGGATATGACTGTGTTGGGCGTCCAATGCATCGATCAAAGCATGAACCAAAGCAAGCGTTGCCGGCGGCGTTGCCGGCATAACCCTTTGGATCAACAGGCTCATTTGATGTTTGAGCGCGCGGGTGTCGGATCTCTGTCCAGTCATGGGTTTAAACTCGCCTCAAGCGCCTCGATGAGGGCTATTGGGACCGGGTCAAAGTACACGCCTGCGTCTGGCCCCCCCGTCATGCCCCTTAAAAACAGATACGCCACACCGCCGAAGAGGTCTTCGAAGGCGGCATGAGGCTGGCGCAAGGCCAATATTTTCTTAACGGCGACGCAATACAGTAGGTATTGGAAATCATACTGATGATGGCGGATCGACGCGGCTAAGGCCGGGCCTTCATAGTCTGAGGTCGCGCTGCCAAGATGATTGGTCTTATAGTCGATCACGTAATAACGCCCCTGATGACGACACAAAAGGTCAATGCTGCCCGTCATCATGCCTTCAAGTTGCAACGGCGCAGACTCAAGGTCGGTCAAATACCCGAATTGCTTTGCGGTCTCGATCAGATTGGGCGCGCCGCGCACCGGGAAGTGAAACTCGAGCTCATCCGAGCGATCGCTGGAAGCTAGACCTTGCAGGGTGAGCCCCGTTGGGGTCAGGCGTTGGTGCAAGATGGCTTTTAGCCACTGCTGCAGTAGCGGCGTATCGCCCGTCTTCAAATTTAGGCGCGCCCGTAGGCCGTTAATAGCGTGCTCAAAGGACGCAACCGATGCTGAAAAATCAATGTTCTCGAGTAGTTGATGCATCAAAACGCCCACGTGAGGTCCCCTTGGAAAGCCCTGGGTGACATAGGCATCCAAGGTGTCCCGCTCAGATAAGGTCAGCGGTTCAACCGGCTCGGGTTCGTCATCATCAAAGCCCCTGACATAATCTGTGTTGCTGGTTGGAAGCTGTGGGATGGGCGCCGCTGGTTGTAATTGTGTTTTAACGATCTGGGTATAACTGTGTAATTGCCAGGTGTTATGAACTACGGGTTTTGTCAGGGCGGGTAACCAACGCTCCGCAGTGGCAAGGTGCGGCTCAACTGAATTGTTTGAGGGGGCGCCGGCCAAGCACAGCCTGAACTGCGAGGCTGGCAGCTTTGATAACGCCGCAAACGGATCGGTCAACGGGTATCCCAACAGCTGCGCGACTGGAGAGGCTTGAAACCCCTTGCTGGCACCGAGCCCGAGCAGCGTGAGATACCGTGCGCGGGTCATGGCGACATAAAGTAATCGCATGTCTTCTTCTTCCAGCGCGACGACGGCAGCTAGCTTGAGATCTTCTCGGTCATCAAGATTGACCCAAGCTTCAATCGTGCCCGCTTGATTCGGTTGGTAGCACAGTAAGGGTTTGTTGGCCGCGTTTGCGGGCGGTTTGCCGAAGTGGGCGAAGGGCAAGCAGACAATATCGAACTCTAAGCCTTTAGCGCCATGCAGCGTCATAATCTTGACAAGGTCTGCATCCGTCTCCAGACGTAATTGCTGGGTGTCCTCAACGCTCTGGGTATCCCTCTGGTGGTCTTGAATGAGCCAAGTAATCAGTTGCTCCCGGCTGGGGGTTATCAGGGATTGTTGCTGCAAGAGTTCTGCAAGGTGTCTTAGATTGGTCAAGATCCTAGGTCCGTCCGCTTGGCTCAGCCAGCGCTGAGCCAAGTTTTGATCTTGGATCAAATGAAGGATGAGTGCCGCAATACCTCGGCTTCGCCAAATCCTCTGATAGTCGGTAAAGGTTTCGAAAGCCCGATTGAGCGCTTGCGTATCCTGTAGAAGGGCCTGCAGCTTTTGAAGCGGTGTTTGAAGCAAATGAGTGGATAAAGCCGATAGCACGGCGGGCCGATGCATGGGCGTTAACACGGCGGTTAAAATGAGCGCCAAATCAACCGTTAGGTCCTGCTCAAGTACCTTATCCTGCGACAGAAACACGCTATCGACACCCCGTTGTTGCAGAGCTGCTTTGAGCAGTTCTGCTTCCAAGCGATTTCGGGTTAATAAAGCGATCTGCTCGGCGCGAATTTGACGGTTATTAACTCGAAGCGATGCCTCCGGTTTGAGCCAGGCGGCGATTTCGTCGGCACATCTTGCGGCTAAGCGGGCGCGATCTTGGGGTTGCGTTCTCAGTGCGAATTCTGGATCGTCGAT
>Ga0233432_10001883_pt1 | contig 19924 bp, 43 predicted proteins | sample SI_122_August201_6_FD_179870 | JGI IMG/M metagenome (GOLD analysis project Ga0233432, IMG submission 179870) | Seawater microbial communities from Saanich Inlet, British Columbia, Canada - SI_122_August2016_10_MG | ecosystem: Environmental > Aquatic > Marine > Inlet | place: Canada: British... | reverse complement strand
ATAGAGGCAGTAAGCGCCCCAGATGGCACCAAGAACAGTTGTTACTTGAAGGTACATTTTAAACTCCTGCAAAAAGATTATGGGGAGATTGAGATACTGTTAGTGAGCGGTCGAGAATTATATGCCATTTTTTATTATCATAATTCTCTCTTAGAGAGCATATGTCTGGTTTGGCCCCATCAATGCGCCTCTTTTTGTTCAGCGTACTCAGTCTATCTCAATCGACTCTACTATCCGTCGATAGAAGCCCCAATAATAATCCTCTTTTAAATGGCACACCCGACAGGATTCGAACCTGTGACCGACCGCTTAGAAGGCGGTTGCTCTATCCAGCTGAGCTACGGGTGCAAATGGTGCCCCTCATTTAGGCTGAGGGGCGAGCCTTTACATAGAGAAGCGCAACTGCCTCTTCTCCAATTGCTTGTACTCACGCCTTTTGTGGATAGGCGCATCCTTTGGGATCGGAGTGTTTATTTATTTCTCACGAACCTCTATTTTGAGAGTAAGCACAATGCCAAAACTTTCAACTATCTTCTGCGGAAGAAGCAAGTGAGGAACGCCTCTTGAAGCGTGGATCAGCTTCTCTTCCAGTCTTCATCTTTGGCCGCTCTTTATCTCCTGTCAAAAACGCAATCTCTCGATCCAAACCGTCCGTCTTTAACCCACGCCTTTCATGGCGTGCACGCTTCATCTCAAGTCGGCGTAGATACTGATTTTGCCGCTGAACTTTACTTCCCATTTATACGCTCCTGCTTGGTACACAGCTGTATGTTCGATCTTGCGATCGGATGTAAATTATTCCTAAAGCTCGAAGTTATCTGGATGAATCACGAAGTTATCTGGAATGTAGCCATACGCATGATCGCTAAGGCTCTTTAGGATAAACTCGTGAACTTGCCATCGAGCAACCGGGGCCTCTCCCCAGAAGTCCTCAACATCTGCCGCCTCGCTCATAAGGTCCATGCGCCCACGTGCGATAGCGCGTCCCATGCGTTTATTGAACTGGTCCTCTGGACCGCAAAATGCCGCACCATAAAATACACCTCCGTTATCAGGATCGCGAGTGTATGCCACAGTAACGTCATAGTTACCATCACGATGGTAGAAATAGCAGGTAAAATCACGGGTCATGTCAGGCCTCCCCTGGAGTGAATGCTTGAGCGATACTCTCATAATAAGAAGTCTGTCCAAGAAAAGTTAGACTAAAGTCATAATCATCAACTTCCTTGTCATATGAGGCGGAAATCATCCCCGCTTTATACAGAGAGAGTAGTGTCTCGTTAAATGGAGCCATGCTCGGATCTTCTTGAATCTTCCTAACAAGGAATGTCTCTACCTTGTCCGCGTCCGTACCAATCGCATTATCATTCATAACTAACCTCTTATTTAATATTTGTTGCTCACTATTCCTTCGCGTAATCTTTGGCGAAGTCAACAAGGGCCTCTGCTCCATCCATTAGAGCTTCGGATACATCATCCGCCTTACTCTTTACACCCTTGGCTCTACCGGGATTCTCAACGGCCCAATAAATACCCCCGCAAGCCACGATAGAGATAGTTACCGCTACCTTTGCCGCATCAGTGATAGACATATTCGCCCTCATTGTCATCAGATTCTACAACTAAAACTTCATAAATATTCTCAGGCTGCATGAGAGAGAGGCTTTCAATCGCCCTAAGAGCCTCCTCCTCAGAGGAGTAAGCCTCCTGCTCTTCCTCTTCTACAGGAATCCAAACTTGAACGACATACTTTCTCATGGCTTCACCATGTGCCGTTCAGTCTTGCTGAAAATCATCATGCTCTCACGCTCATCTGCGCGGGATACAATCGACTTGCTTCGCTCATCACCATTCATTGCGCGGTCACGATGGTAAGCCATACGTCCTGCACGATTTACGGTCTTTTGTCCGGCATAAGAGAGCATTGTAATCTCTCCTCCGCGCTCAAGAAAAGACTGGATTGTTTCTTCAGAATTAAAACTGTTACTCATAGTACGCCTCTTAAAAGATGGAGATGGAATTCTTTGCAGTCTTCTTTGCAGTCTTCTTTGCAGTCTTCTTTGCAGTCTTCTTTGCAGTCTTCTTTGCAGTTTCGTCGCCTAACTCAACAGAGGTAACGGCAGATGACTTCGGGCAAAGCACGTGTTCTGGGATTCCAGAGTCTCGTGCAGCAGAAACCAGACTCTTCCACATACAAGTCGGCGCCATAATCCAATCGCCAGGATACATAGAGGAGGCTCCGCGTCCGCCCCTCTTTCGCCCGAAATACTGGCCTCCTGAAAAGAAATACTGATGACCACCATAATCGAAACAATGCACGACAACCTCCCTGATGAATGATTCTTTGGCTCTCTACACCAGAGTATGCTCGATCTTGCAACAGGTATGAATAATCAAAATAATCCAAATACGTTCCTGTGTAAAACTATTGCGGTGGACGTGAGCAAACATTGTCATCTGATAGTTTTTTTCCCTAACCATAAGATCGAGTATTCCACACCGAGGGGAGGATGCACCGACCCATAAAGGAAAGTGAAAATGTCCAATATCTTTGAAACTTCCAGCAGCGAAAACGCCGTCGATATCATTCGTCAGACCATGAGTGTTGCGCTGGATGACAATAGTATTCCTACCGTAACCTTTTCTATGAACCGAGGTAAGGGCTCTGGAGCCCAGACTATGCCCGTCACGGAATTCCGAGATTATGTCGGTGCCCTACAGGGCATTGCTGATGATGGAATTAGCGCAGATGAGGATACCTCGTACACTGCCGCTGAAATGGTAAAGCGAACCGCCAAGGCTAAGGACGGAGTAATCTCTTTTCGGGTCCGGGACGGAAAGGGTTCTAAGCCCGCCAAGGTTGCCGCCGACCAGATTGGTGATGTCGCCGAGCTTCTGGCCGGAACCATTAGTGCGGTAGAGACTGCCGGACAGACTCTCGGAGAGTAAATCCCCTTGAGGAGAAGCTGCAAGGCCGCAGGATTAATCCTGCGGCCTTTCTGTTTTGTGAATTGTAAAACTATTGCCTTAAACTACTCTTTGCCAAGGGTTAGTTTTACCAACTCACCAGCCTGGGTCTTCAGAGTCCTAAGGCCCTTTCTTGCTCTACGACCAGCGGCAGCATTACCCGCAGCATTCTTTGTTACATCCTCTTCAAGTGATGCGATCAACGTTTTTAACTCACTCCACTTTGTTTCAATTTGATTTTCCATGTTATCTCCTATGGTCTTTTATCATACTAAATGTAAAACTTTTGCGCAAGTTACCGCTTTGCAGGGTGAACATTGCTGCGTTCACCCTGCAAAGCTCAGTCTAGGAGGCAACTTCATGTTCGATAAAGTGGTATAGGTCTGGATATAGTGATTGCAGACTGATAACCCACTCCTGCAGCATATATCTGTCACCCTCTTGAAACCAAGAACCATAGCCCAAAATCTCCGGATTATCTCGCATGTACCATGCGACCCTGATCATTCCTCACTCTCCATATCCCAATGGCCCTCTTCTTGTAGGGCTCCAAGCGAGAAGCTATACTCTCCTTCCACCCCCATTCCTGGCTCATTATAAGAAAGATAAAAACTAAGAGTCGGATAATCTTTTGCAACTTTATGCAGCAGTCCAGCCGGAGGCCCCCATGGGGTATTGAAGTCATAACTCAAAGTGCCATCCCCGTGGCTAACCATAACGTCGCGGGCACCCCACTTTACACCCCAATTATTGGATTCCCAGTTGTATCCTGCAACCGGGTGTTGCGACTTGACAAACCCGAGTGCATCAAAAACCCTCTTTAGGGTTCCCGGATCATACGGTGCCGCCCGCGTAGCTGCCGGAACCGGATACAGCCTGTGAAAAGAAATCTCAGAAACCTCCCCTCCATCTGGAGGAGTAGAGATCAGTGCGTGCAGCCTAACTTGCTCAAATGCGGGCCACTCACCACCCCTAAAGCTATTATAACTCTGAACACGCCCCTTCGCACGCTCACGAAATATATCGAGACTCTTTTTATCACCACTAACGAATAGTGTATTTTGGCACCAGTTTGGCATAACATTCTCCTTGCCCTTGAAGATATCCGATCTTATCATCGGTTTGAAAAATATACTAACACATGCCGAGCAGCACCGCAGGAACAGCGCTTAGATTACCCTCTTGCTGTGAGTTAGCCAGCTAACCCCAGTATGATCCTCGATAGTTCTAAAGGTTCTTTCAACATACTTTTGGCCCCTGAATATCTTTCCGTCTCTATGATTCTTTCTGCAAACTCTTACTTTACGAGATATGAGCTTTGTCCAGTCTCCATTATCATACTCGTAACCAGACTCCTCAAGCCATGGCCTTTCCGAATCCTCCTGCTCACACCTTGAGTTTGAGCATCCACCTTCGCTGGCGTGGTATCGCGCCCCGCAAGAACAGGTTCTCCAATAACTATTCCAATCATCTGGCACGTTCCAACTCATAATAACTCCCTGTGACATTACATGCCCGATCTTATGGTTGGTGGAAAGAAAATTTATAATATGTAAAACTATTGCCCAAATATTGACCCATAATCTTCCTGGTGAGTTTATTCAAGAATTGTTTTGAATAAACTCATATAATTCAGTAGCCAGACTCTTTATGTCCTCAGCAGTAAAGTGAGGAATAGAATTAGGCGTTCTTTGTTCGGCTTCCGAAAGCATCATCTCGTACTCAAAGTCTTGATGCCAACGGTTGGTTAGTATATCTTTTGCATCTCTTAAGAGAGAATATCTCAGCTCGTATGGGTTCATTGTCATTTTTGTTTTTCCTCGTGTATAATGTGTTTGACAAACTCTCTGCCTGCCAAACACATTATACCAAAAAGAAACTTTAATACTCCCCTACTCCCCCATCGCATATAAAGCCAAAAAACTCAGTGCGAGAAGTGCGAGAAACAAAAGTGATACCTCCAATCCAATGCTCATTGTCCTTGCCTCCACATCTAACTAGAGCCAAGGCCGACTGTAACCTCAGAGTCGAAAACCAAAGAGATAAGCTCATAAGATTCTGATGGAGAACCCCCCCAGGACAAGCCTCCAGAAAAGGCAAACCAAGTATCTTTGATGCAAATCTCTGTAACATCCCTGTTATATGAGGAGGCTCCGAATAGCTCTTCTAGCGCCTTGATCAAATGATTTGAAACAATCTCTCTTGTTTTAAGTTTAACGAGATTGTTAATCTTGAACAAATCCTCTTCGCTTAGATTGGCTGATGGATCTGCCTCAAACTCAGAGATCTCTTCTTCAATAAAGGGATAGCATTCAGCCATACATGTGATGACATCATCATCAAGCTCTCTAATTCTCTTTAGAATTAGCCCTTCCTGCTCTTCGTATTTACGAGGAATTTCGCAGTAACCCAAAAACATATCAGCGCCCATTAGAAATATCCTCCGCTTCTTCAAGGGTTAGAATTTCAACAAACTCCGGGTCTGCTGAGTAGTCATTATTCTCAAACTTAGTACGAGCTTCATCCTCTGATTCGGCATCGACATAAATTTCCATACGATAACAAAGGCGATAAGACTTCATTCTTCGTTCTCCTTTTTTGAAATTTTACTCTTCAGTGTGAGTGTAGGGTTCGTGGTATCCCGGAACAATGGAGCATACATGGCTGTTTAGAGGGCCTTGTCGCAGGTAATCTGACTTATCGGCCCACATTTCACATGCTTGCTTATATGCAGCCGACCTATCATGGGGCGCATCAAATGTAAAAGAAGTTAGAAAGATGTTGTCCAATACAACGATTGCGGTATAAGCCATCGTTACCTCCTATGTGCATGTATACACTGGATTTGGGTTTTGGTTTAAAAATTATTCTTACGAGAAGAGAGTATCGAGATGATTCCACATTTTAATCACCTCTGTCCTGCTTTCGTTTAAAAAAAGAGCAGATTTAAAACCGCTTTGCTCGCGCTTATACATGCTGTATATGCGCGCATTGTGCATGCGCGAATTAGACACGTTTGCTATTCTGTCGGCAAGCTTAATCGCGATAGCATCATCGCCAATAGATTGTATCTTTTTATACGCTACTGCCTTCCTCTCTCTTCTGGAATTTCCCAACCCATCCGAAACAGCCCAAACAAGTGATGCAACTCTACTTCCGAACTTATCAGAGACTTCATCTACCGTGATGACAGTATCCTCGATCACATCGTGTAAGTACGCTCCCATAAGTAAGTGCGGATCTTTGTTGAATCTAAGCAAGATTTCGTAAACTTGGTCCAGATGATAAATGTATTTTTTATCACCATACATCTGATCCCTGTGGGCCTGCTTCGCAAACTCGCGCGCATCCGAAACAGACGACCCTCGCAAGCATTTGCACGATAACTTCACTTGCTTTTGCGCTCGGAATCTTCCCCTAAACCAAAGCCCTCATGCCCCATTCCATCGATAATCAGAGGCATACAAGCTTTCATATCATTTGAAAATTCACAAGTCGCAAGAATCATATCAGAATCCATTTTATGCTCCGGTTCAAAGTTTAAAAGCAACGTATATGTGTATACCGGTAACGGCAGTATATGCGAGACAGAGAGTTAATATACCAATTTTTGATAAAAGCTTCTCTCTGAATCTTGACAGAACAAATATAGAGGGGACTGATAGGATTAGTTTTACTAAAGCAAAGCTAATTGGAGATATTTCTATAAAGGGAGATAATATAGGGTTCCATTCCGAAACCCCATAAGCCTCTGCCCATACTATCGTGCAAATTAAATCGACAAGAATCAGTAACAGAAGGAATACGATGGGCTTCTTTGATAACCCTTTCTCCATATACTATGGAGAATAATTACCTAATTTAGAACTACTCTTTGCCGAATACTATCAAGAATTGGCCAAGGATTACGCAGGAGGTTTTGAATACGATGCGAAACTGCCTTAGAGTTACCGCCGATATGCCAATCTTTAATATCCTCTACTTCCATACCGCTTTCACCACAGTAATTCCTCCCATCTTTCCAATTATAAATTGTAGCAACCTCTCCGTCAGAGAATAGAATGTTCCACTCAGCATCAGTTTTATAGTTCCCATCCATAGGATCGCCAAAAATACTACAGATAGCATCAAAGCTTGCGACCACATATCCTTGCAGACAAGTTCCATTCGCACAAATAGGGTCGGAGTCATTATGGGTATAAAAGGTATTTTCGCTATGATCAAGCATCTTTTCATCCTGTATGTCAGCTTACACAGTAATATGCTTGATCTTATAGTTAGTCGAAAAAAGCCCCCCGCAAAAGTTTTACACTTAAAAAGATAAAATAATAAAAAATAATAAAAACAATAAAATGAGAGTATATGTTATTGTTTTTATTGTTATCTTTAACAGTCTATTTGTATAGCCGTAACTAATAACCCTTCTCCAAAGTATGTTATTGAGAAGGGTTATTAGTAGACTACTGAGCGTGATAGTCGATGTTACTTACATCTTTATTCCAACACGCCCGGCATGGACCGCACTTGTTTCCACGAGTGTAAGCCTTACAGTGTTCGCCAACAGAAGCCTGAACCGTAGAGGTTGGAAAAGCCTTCATAGAACGTGGTGGCTTCTGCCCAATCATAGGAGCACTCAACCTAATGACAAGATTTACTGGCCAGTCAGATACCTCTTTTGATACCTGCTTTACCCAGAGAGACTCTTTCGACGGCATCCAGAACTTTACCCACGGCAAGTTACGAGCAACCTGAATCCACATCTTTAGATGTTCTTTCGACTGAATGTCACCTGAGTCATGAATCCTAAAGTAAGGATCATTCTTATCAGTATAATGCCCAATCAAAAGGGTCATTCCCTCAATCCACTGAGGGTGCGAGAGAGCTTCCTTTCGGCGCTGGTGAGCTTCCTTTACAACGGGGTAAACGTAGTTTGCTCTAAAGGCATAACACTTAGAGCAAACAGACCCCTCAATCTTTGCGAGTTTCGAGCCTGTCTTACACGCAAATGCGCTTAGAGCAGTAGAGAATCCTGGCATCTTACTTGGCTTTCCAAGTCCAGTTTTATGTCCTGTAATAAGCTTTGCTTCTTTCAAGTTCATAGCTACCTCCCATGCAAGGTTTAATGCTTGATCTTATGGTTGGTGGGAAAAAGAATACTTCATCACAAAGGTTTTGTAAAACTTTTGCGTGTGTGGGTGCATCTAAGATGAAAGGTGGCACACTTTACCCGGTGTGCCAGCGGGGCAGGAGGCGGCACACTTTACCCGGTGTGCCAGCGGTTAACAAGCTTTATTCAGATATTCTCAGCAATCCACGTTTCAGTAAACCCCATATCAAGGAGGCTCTGATACTGTTCAGCCTCCCATTCAGTAGGGCCATCTGGATGGCCAGAAGCAATCGTGTTCAGACACGCACTCACAAACCCCCACTCTTCATCAGTCAGATTCATGTCAGTCATTTATTCTCCGGTGTGAAGGGCGGCACACTTTACCCGGTGTGCCAGCGGTTAACAAGCTTTACTCGGACGTAATGGTTCCCTTGAACTTAACGCCACCCTTAGACGGAATAAGGGGAAGCTGATCGACAATCTTCGTCTCAAAGAGTTCCGAACACTCCTCGAAGAGTGCCCTCTCCTCAGTGGGCATAGAATCCAGACGACGCTGGAAAGAAGCTCGGTCGAGAGACCCAATTTCTCGCCAAGCTTCGATGAGCTTTCCCGGAGAGTGCTGGCGGGTGATACCACTTGAGACAAGTAGCATAATCATACTATTAGCTGTGCGTGCGCGATTGGTTGCACGCCTGTCACTGCCCGCCCCGCGAGAGACGGTTCCTGAGACATGAACCGTAAAGTCAACAGACTCAGAAGTTCCCTCGGGAAGAGAGGCTACATCGTTACACTGCGCAATCTTAGTACACTGCGCAAGTGCCATGGTTTCAACGGAAGTCAACTGACTTGGAGTCTTAGACATATTATCTATCCACTGTAGGGGGAGTGAGTTTTGGCTAAATTGCTGAACCTTCCCTACACCACAGAATGCTTGATCTTATGACTGGTTGGAAAAATAGTGTAAAACTTTTGCGCGCAGGTGCACAAGGCGGTCAGGAGGTTAAGTAGCTTTTGGGAAAGTTCAAACCTACATAATGAAATATTCATTATACCCGCACAACACTTGCGCGCATAGGTTGGTGCAAAGCTACCTCCATATTACTTATACCTCTATATCTATAATGCTTATAGAGGTATATTAGATAGTCTATTACAGAAGTAAGTATTATAGATTCAATCATTTTTGAAAAACACTTGCTGTGTAAAACTTTTGCCCACGCGTATATCTGATTGCTGTGTAAAACTTTTGCCCACGCGTATATCTGATTGCTGTGTAAAACTTTTGATCAATACGTGGGAACGAAAAAAAGAGGCAGGGATTTCTCCCTGCCTCCCGGCAGCCGCACCAACGGCTGCCTCACCCAACACATCTCATCCAAAAACTACTACCCAAGCTTCTCAGCAGCCGCCTCAACTGCGTCAACCGTTCCGGAGAGAAGGCTGACGACCTCTCCAAGCTGGGCGCTGGAGACCTTTGCTGGCTTCGCACCCTTTCCGGACTTGACTCGGAAAGAGATAATGCCATCCTGAGCCTTGATGGTCTTACGAACCGACTCAGCTGCCGTCAGACGCTCTTCGCTGGCAAGCTCAGGGATTCCATTATCAGCGAAACCGCTAAGGGTTTCGGCGTAGTCTCGGAACTCCGAGACCGGGATAGACTGAGAGCCGCTGCCCTTTCCGCGATTCATAGCGAAAGACACCACCGGAACGCCGTCATCATTGAGGCTGACCTTCATGGTCTGGCGAATGATGGAGACTGCCGTTTCGTCGGTCTTGTTAGAAAAAATGTTCATAGCTACCTCTTCGGTTTTGGCTTCCAGTGAGCGGCTTATCCCTCTCACACCGTAGAATGTTTGATCTTATGGTTGGGGGAAAATAGTTTTGTAAAGCTTTTGCTCATATCCGCTGTGTGCAAGTGTAAAACTTTTGTGCAGGATGGACGTGCAAGTGTAAAACTTTTGTGCAGGATGGACGTGCAAGTGTAAAACTTTTGCGGGGGAGGTGAGCTTATATAAGCTCACCTCTTACCGACCTCTTACTTGTACCTTTTTACATCAGCCCATGGCGCAAGTCTAATGGCCATACTCACGTGCTTAGAGGTTGTTTGCGAATAGAAGCTGCCTCCGCTAATAGTGTGATCAAAGATGGTTGTACCATATAGGCTTCTCTCTCCGATAACGAGAGAGTAACTATAGAGTTTGCCATCTTCATCAGCGCGAAGTGATCCCCCCTTTGCCTTACCTCCTGAAATCCATGTCTTTATTACTTGTTCATTTGTCATACATCCTCCCTATTGATTATTATAGACAAAGTATTATTCGGCAGAAGGCCCAAGTTCACCCGTGCAAATTCTGTAACATACCTCAAGCATGTTGTTGCACAGTACATCTTCGGGAATTACAGAGGTTCCCCAGGACACAGGCTTTTCAGGTACATGTTCGTGAAAGATTCCGGTGACGCCATCATATTCTTTTCCACCAAGAATATGAAAGGTTGACTCGTGATTCTTCGGGACGGTCACAGTCACGCGTGACTGTCCAGATCCCTTCTCGTAGGTGGTGCCAACTCGGGTAAGCTGGAGTCGAGACTTATTGAATCCAATTTTTCGCATCTGGGCGAAAAAGGAACGGCGGCTCATCGGGTTCTTTTGAAACATTTCTCTTTCTCCTTACGGTGTAATATGTTCGATCTTATGGATGGAGAGAAACTTTCTATCGCCACCCTGCAAAAGCTTTACTTTTCTATGTAAAGCTTTTGCCTCAAATGCAGAAAGGCCGCCGGGGGAGGCTTGCTCGATAGAGCTACCTCAGGTCCCCGGCGGTTCCACTGCAATGGCTGGCGGTTTGTAGGAGGTAATGTTGCAGCATCACCGACCCTATTGTTCGCCTCTTTATAACCCTTTCACCCACTCTTCAAATTCTGCCAGTTCAGCTTGGGCGGCGGCATGAACTCGATAGGAGCAGTCCCATTCCCTAATCTAAACGACTCAGCTCTTTTGGTCAAAAGAAGTCCAAAAACCTAACTCTTTACCTCGCCCTCTTAGCGCGCACTTGGGGGTTGGCGTGATAGCTCTGGACCATCCTAATTTTGCTTTGTCTCTCTTAACTTTCCCTGCTGCTCTCTACACCTAATAATACTTGATCTTATGGTTAGGGTAAAAAGTTTTGTAAATCTATTGCCCCATCAATATTTCTCACCAACCATAAGATCAGGCATTACAACCTGCCGGGAGATGAAATGAAAAAAGGAAAGGCAAAGCTCTTTAAGGTTCGAAAAGACCTTGATGGACAGTTTCATCGCGGCGGTGGCGGAAGATCTGCCCAAAAGGCCAGGAAACATAAGCGATCAGCTGAGAAAAGTCTTCGACAAAAATCTAAAGCCCTCTGCAAAGAGTGTAAGGAATAAAATATGTCTCGACCACTATTCTCGGCGGCGAATAGACTCAGCCCCCGAGGGCCACCCGCAAAAGATTTGCAAAGTAAATCTTTTGCCCAAGAGGAGCCACTACCTTGGGCGAGCGATATTGACTATCACTCCAGATGCCCTAACCTTCTGTTCGATTAAGGCCGATTCACGCCTAGTCAATGGGTAGTTTGACTTGAAGTCAGATATAATCAGCAATCTTTCACCTGGCTTCATTTTCTCAAGAACCTTCCAGTATGACCACCATATCTCGGTGCCACCCTGAGGCTTTATAGTATTTATATTTTGGCCATTCTCACAACCGGTCATCATAGAGACATAAATTCTAGATCCAGGCTTTTTTGATGCTAAAATTATTTTCTTCCAAGTTTCTGTTGACATGGATCCTGAAGCGTCTATTAAATAAACATCCGCTGGTATTCGCTCTATGGCTTCTGCAATCCTACCCCTTGAGTGAATAACTAAATCAACCCTCCTTGCTGCATCCGAATGTCCGGAAGTCTTCTCACCAAAGAACTTCACAGATGAATTGGAAGCGTGATCCTTGATAAGAGATTTTACTCCCATCGCCCTTCTTCTGCTCAGGGCCAAATTATATTCAGCTCCGCCGCATCCATCCGTATACCCCATTATACTTGTACGATAACGCATTCTTCCGTATTTAGCAAGGAATAGGCGCAAAAATTCTTCCTGCGGCTGGTCAAGAATATGAGATTCGGGACGGTAATATAAAGATATTCTATTTGACCACTCCACTAATGGGTAATAGGAGTTTGCAGAGCCAGTGACCTTGCACGTGCAATCTCTAACCGCACACCTGTCATTCGCTGTATTCGCAAACCTGGCTCCAATGAATGATTTTTCCGAAAAACTATCCCCCGAGAAGTCTGGTGGGAAAAATAAAAAACTAAGCGCTAATAAGGAGTTTCTCATATAGTAAATCTAATATATTACTATACGCCAATGGCGTAGTTATATGACACGCACACGCAAAAGTTTTACAATTTAAATAAAACAGAGGGAGTCGAACCCTCGCGCCCTCACAAAGACTCACACAAGTCTCTTAGTAGACGCCCAACCCAGCCGTGTGTGCGACTATGCGTTGGTGTTATTACTTATCGTTTCTTTGAAGCCAGATAATCATCGCACGCGCGGTTGGAAACATTGGGTGGTCACCATTTCTGACTCCCAGATTCCTTCCGAGCCAGCGAATATTAGAGGGAGTAAGCTCTCGCCTCATCTTTGGAATATCCATATGACCCAAGAGTGTGCTTAGAGCGGATTTCTTTCTCGAAATAGTATCAGAATTCATTAGTAGTCATCTCCGCACCGTGAGCAGTCAGACCCACAGTGATAACAACGCCCGCAAGGCTCAGGAGTATAAGAATCGTAACCACGAATCTCATTGTAAGCCTGGATGCCGAATGCCATTCCAGATTCCATAGCCTGCTCTTCAACACAGCTATCTTCCCAATTGGCATCAGATTCTGCATCAGACTTATCTAAATACTTCTCGGAACCAGTACGGCCAGTTCGGTTATTTAGAATACGAAACATTCCGTCAACTTCGATTACTCTATGGGACATTAGTATTCCTCCGGCTCAATGGGCTCGTCAACATCGGACTGAGAATATCCCCTGAGAATCTCAGGGCGGTATCGTGAGAGCTTGGCTTTCGCGCACTTTTCACACACGCGACAGAGTGGGATGCCCTGTGCATCGTGCTCCCACCAAGACTCACCTCTATCGCATTGGTGGTACATCAGATCGTCTTCATTCATGGAATCTCCCTACACAGGATAATACCAGATCTTATGCTAAGGGGGAAAAAGTTATGTAAAACTTTTGTGCGTGCACAAAAGGCGAGCGTCTCTCAGCGCAAAAGATTGACAAAGTAAAACTATTGCCCAAATATCCCCGTAGGGATATAAGTGGGGCCAGCGGCTAAGTAGCCCCACATTTTTTCCGGACCACTGCCCGGACCATAACCGCTTAGCCAGTTATGGATTTTTTTCGAAAAAGTCAAGTAGCGCAGCTATTTTATGGTGCGGACGCCGTATAGGTCTAATCGCCTGAGTGCTTTGCCTGCAAGACTTTTTCAAAAAGAAAACTATTATTCAGTAAATGCCGTAAACCGAAGGGGTGGTAGCTCACCAGAAACGAGGCCACCGTGCTTCTCTATAACCTCAAGGATCACAGAGGATGGTACGTAGCCATACACCTGACCCGTTGGGTTACTGTCATCCCCATCAATCCACGGCATTAGAAGTGACTCAGCATCGGACGGAAAACCAACCTCTACGCGGCTATACGAGCTTGCATTGTTAGTGCGTGGCTCGCAGTACGCTCCATCATGCGCCTGTACCGACATCTTGAATCCATCGCTACACACCACACCTTCGTAAAACTTGTATCCGAACATTGCGCCTCCAATGATTATCCCTTTTCACATCACAAAATATTCGATCTTATGCCTGAGGAAAAATAGTTTTGTAAAACTTTTGATTAAATCATTCCGAGCACGCATCCATGCGCAAAAGATTGACAAAGTAAAACTATTGCAAGAAGAGCAAACCCTCACCCGGGTAAGGGTGAGGGTTTAGCTACAACTTTGTACTATTCATATAGTTGTAAGCCTCAATAAGATCGGAGATTGAAATCTTCTTAATCACATTGCACTCACTCACGTGCTTGTAATCACCACCAGCATCCATTTCTCCCTCTCCAGCGGCATTCAAAAGAACAACGTGGCATCCCTTCTCAGAATCATATGTCGAATCATCAGAAAGAACAATATACATATCAACCTTCACCGCTTAGAGTTACATTGGTTCGGCGTCGGGTATTCCTAACAACAACCGTTTTCCCTGTATCGTCCCTCATCTTCTTTCCAGCCCGCATTGCGCAGAAGTACCCCCTTACGATAACCGGAAGAGACTGCACCCCCCGCTTCTCATCCACAGTATAGATAGAGTATGTATGATATTGGAAAAACATTTTACCACCATGAGCTGTAAATGACTTCGTATCCATCTTTCATATATTCCCGAGCCATTGAGATAAACTCTTGGGTCGCCTGAATCTTCCCCTCAGTCGTATTGCCAAAGAAAAACCCCGTAACGTCTTTCAGGCTTTCGTGCTCTTCTTCCAGCCGGTCGAGGTCTTCGGGAAAAAGCTTCAAATCGACACAGTTAAACTGCTCCGTACCCCCTCGGCTGATATAAAGTTCTTCCATCCACCCCTGAAGATTGGCGTGCTTACGCCAATACATAATCTCGACTTTATCTTCGCCCTTTTGTGCGGTCGCGTATTGGTCAAGTCCCATTTCAATCTCCGTGTCAGGTAGCTTTCTTACACAGCAGAATACCCGATCTTATGGCTGGAGGAAAATAGTTCTGTAAAACTTTTGAAGATATTCATAAGCGTGCAAGCACGCAAAAGTTTTACAAAAAGCGTAAAACTTTTGCCGAGATGCCTACTGAGCGAATCACTCAGTAGGCATTATGTATCATGGTTCGATCGGGTTGATCCGGGGCATTCCACCGTCTAAGATTCCTCCGTGCTTTCGGATAACTTTCTTTAGCACTGTTGCCGGAACCCACCCGTAAACGGTTTGGGTTGGATTCAGCGGATCTTCCGCATAAGGCATTAGGTCTGAGTCCTCTTCGGACGGGTATCCGACTTCCATTTGAGAATATCCGATATTGCAATCCTCATTGGGCTCAGAGTATCGGCCCTCGCCAGCCTGAACCGACATTGAAAATCCATCAACACATTTAAGTCTCTCGTATCTTCCCACTTTATCCTCCGTTTGTATAAAAAATCTTCTTTTCATCAGCGGCATTCTGCATCTCTACCCGACCCGACTCGGAGTCTTCGTAGGCTTTGATTTCAGCATCCCACCAGGCATCCTCCGATTTAACCTCTTCGTCAATAAGCTCCTCAAGACGCTCTACGAAATGCGAAAAGTGAATATCCTGATCCTCTCGCGGTGCGCGCCCATACACGAACTTCAGGGAGTCGATCATTAGCTGAATCTTTTCTACCGGGATATTCATTCTGCCTCCTTACACGTACAGATGCACGATCTTATGCCGAGGGAAAAAAAGTTATGTGAAACTTTTGAACATAGCATTGAAAGCCCGCAAAAGTTTTACTTTTATATGTAAAACTTTTGCCCCTAGAGGCAGGGGGCGGGAAAATTCCCGCCCCCCCGGTCATTCTTAGCCAAGGGCTTCAGCAGCCGCTTCAACGGCATCGATGGTCGATGTCAGAAGCTTAGCGACATCGCCAAGCTGAGCCGTGGGAACCTTTGCAGGCTTCGCACCCTTTCCAGACTTGACTCGGAAAGAGATGATACCATCCTTGCTCTGGATTGTTCGCCGGAGAGATTCGGCAGCAGAAAGATTCTCCTCGATACCCTCAGGAATTCCGTTGTCAGCAAACTCGGAAAGAGTAGAAACATAATCTCGGAATTCAGTGACGGGCATAGACTGTGCTCCGCTACCCTTTCCACGGTTGGTTGCAAACGTGACCACCGGGACACCATCATCATCGAGCGAAACGCTCATGGTCTGGCGAATCACGGTAACCGGGCTCTCGTCGTGCTGTGCTTCAAAAATGTTAGCCATCATAACCTCCAAAGTATCTATTAGGCTTTTGTTCAGCGTCATCGCCTCACACCACAGAATGTTTGATCTTATGAGTGGTGGGAAAAAATTGCGAGGCAAAAGATTCACGAATAAAAGTAAAACTATTGCCCATCTTATTTTCAACCAACCATAAGATCAGATATGCAATCTTGCAAATGGTAATATAGTTTTAAGTCAGGAGATATAATGACTCGTAGTTGGAGCGCCCTTTTCGTAGTCCTCGCAGGATCTATGGGGCTCGTAAGTCTTACAAGCTGGTCAATGCATCGCTCAGAAGTGATTCTTAGTATTAGCGATTGTGTTACCGCCCACTGGACGGAGTATGAGGATAGAACAGGAAGGATGCCCTCTCGCGAAATTGAGCAAGAATGGTATGCTTATTGTTTGGAATCTTTTCCAGAAGAAAAATAAGGCAAAAGGAAGCGCTCTATAATGGGCGCTTCCCAGCGCAAAAGATTGACAATGTAAAACTTTTGCCGAAGACAGAGCCCCTTCGGGCTTCCTGCTATCGGGCCCAATCTCCATGAAGACCGGTGCATATAAACTCAGTTTTTCCAATAGTCCACCTATCGTTTATATGGTGGTGTCCAAAATACCACCTATCAGGCTTATGGTCGCAGTTTCTAAAAAGATTCTCAAGGTTTCTTGGAGTAGGGTTGGAAAGTCTGTTTAGCTTGCGGATATCAATTGATGCCGGAGCATCGTGAGTAACAACGACCGTAGGTTGGTGCTCTTCCATTGCATCCATAAACCGACAAAACTCCTGATAGTCAGGGGTCTCCTCCGGCCACCAGTCCCGTCCCTCTCGCCGATGGTAACGATCAATCGATTCTGCTCCGCCGAAAAAAAGATGTTTTTCCCCACCGATGTTCAGTACCGTTCCACGATCGGCGAAAAAACAACCCGGAGCAAGTTGGTGAACCTTTCCTCCAAAAATCTCAACAACAGGAAGACTCCGCCACTTTGGCCAGTTATCATGGTTGCCGCCACAGGTAATCCAGATTGGTCCGCCATCTCTTTTCTCAAACCAATCCGCCACAGTGCAGTTAGGGACAAAGTGAACTCCAAAGTCTCCAACCTGAATGATGATGCTCGTTTCAGACGCACGTGCTTCTGCATCAATCTGGTCAAAAGCCTTTTGCTGTCCGTGTGTGTCTCCAGCATACATGATCATCTCAAATCTCCCTTACGCAAAAATATATCCGATCTTACAATCAGAGCAAAAAAGTTATGTAAAACTTTTGTTCAAACTAAAATGTTTTAAGGCAATAGTTTTGCAGAGTAAAACTATTGCACGTGCGCACAAAGACGGCTCCCAATGGGAGCCGTCAAACTATCACCCGATCGCAACCCTCAGAAGATCAGGCAGTTCGAAGTCTTCATTTTCAATCTGAGCTTCGAACGCCCGATCAAGCATACCCTTAAAGTGGTGGCCCGGCTTTACTCCTGCTTTAATCAGGTGACGGCCCATCAGGATTGGTTTAATCGGGTCCGCTCCAAACTCAGAAAAATGATCCCAGCACTTAGCAGAAGTTTCGTGCTCAAAGTCAGGGTCGCCAATGTGCACGTGCGGACCCCCGCAGCTATCGCACTTCGCCATCCACCCAAGAACATCGAGGCGAATCCTTCCGTGCAGACGCTTCCATGCAGGCTTCTTTGCACTTCCCTGGTGCAGGTTCCACGGCTGCATGTGTTCGCCTACGAGCGTAGAGGCATTTTCAATAAGCTTCTTTTCGTTCGTCATCCGACGAAGAAAGGATTCTACAATCGGCATACCCGCACGGTCATGACCCCAAGCAGTCCACAGCCTTTCCTTCGGCATCTCACCTTCTGCAACCATGCGCGGGGTTACGGTTGTGCTCGGCTTGCCAACATCGTGACAAAGTGTTCCGAACATGAATGCCTGTCGCCAATCTTCGGGCAAGTCAGCGTTATCGCGAACCCATGCAGCCGAATCAACCGTATGCATAGAGTGTACCCACACATCTCCTTCCGGGTGCCATTCCGGGTGCTGTCCACAATCAATCAGGTTGCCCAACTCAGGGAAGTGGGCAATCCAACCAGAATCCCGAAGAAACTCCAGACCCACGCTCGGACGCGCAGCCTTCATTAGAAGCTTTTTGAACTCCTCACCAACACGCTCTTTTGCAAGGTGCGGGAATGAGTCTGTCATTCCACGAATCAGATGCATCGTACCCTCATCGACCTTGCCGCTCGGCCCGCACTTTCGGGCAAGCAACTGCATGGCGCGCAGAGCGCGGAGGGGGTCTTGAACAAACAACTCAGGGTCCGTAGCCCGCAGGATTCCGGCGGCAAGGTCGGCACGACCGCCGAAGGGGTCGATCAACTCGCCCGTCAAAAGGTCGATGGCCATGGCATTAATGGTAAAGTCCCGCCGCTTGGCGGCCTCCTCAAACGTCATGCCGGGGTCAAACTCCGTCATAAGGTCGGCGTGACCCTTCCCGATATGGTTGTCACGTCGCGGGACGTTGATATCGACATCAAGGCCTCCGCACTCCTTTGCGCTGAGCTTGATGATTCCGAACTGAGCGCCAACCATGTTGGCACCCTTGTCTTCGAAGATTTCAGCGAGCCGCTCAAAGGACAGGTTGAAAACCTCAATATCCCAGTCCTTCGGCTGCCGACCATCCAAGCGGTCGATGACGGCTCCACCCACGAGATGGGCTCGCCCACCGGCGGCCACGATTCGAGAAGCAATCTGATTGATGGGACTTGGAAGCTTCATTTTGACTCTCCTTGTTACACACCAGAATACTTGATCTTGTAAGCGGGGGAAAAAAGTTATGTGAAACTTTTGCGTACATGCATGATCAGTGTATTGTGTAAAGCTTTTGAACATAATACGTTCAAAAAACATTCTTTACGCGCAATAGTTTTATAAAGTAAAACTTTTGCCTGGGGGGCTTCGGAGAGATCCGAAGCCCCGTTGGCCGGTCAGCCCCACACCACCGAGGTTCTGACCATCGGCACCTTGTTGCATTCCGCCGCGATGGCCTTCTTCACGGCCTTCATATCATCCTCGTTGACTCCAGCAAGGGTCATAGACTGATGAAGACCACCGGCGGCGGCGACGTTCAGACCTTCCACGATAAGGGAGGACAATGCTGGACCAACACAGCCAGCCTTGCGACCAATGAAGGCGGCCATAGCAATGGGGCTGGCATGGATAGTCGGAGCGCGGAGAGCCCCCTTTCGGGTCAGGGTAGCCGTGGGGAATGCCAGCACCACGGGCTCGATGGCGAATGTTCCCGTAGGAAGGTTCTTCTGGACCTTCCGCTTTCTAACCGCAGAGTCAGCGGCGCGCCAGATAGCAAGCAAGGTCGCGTCGTTCATATCGTCAAACATTTTATCTCCAGCAATATTGGGGGATTCCCTATTGCACAGGGGAATACTTGATCTTATGCCAAGGGGAGAAAAGTTATGTGAAACTTTTGCGCTGATATTATCTCCAACAAGACATAAGATCCGGTATGATTGATCGGGAGAAACAATGAAGATAAAGAGTATTGTAAAGTGGGGAGTCTATTCTATCGCAGGAATGGGGCTTGGTGTATTGATAGTTATCGCTGCAATCAAAAAGGCCAAAAGGGACGACCACTGATGGCGTGTGGGGCAAAAGATTTACAAAGTAAATCTATTGCCGTGAGGGGCCCCTGCCGTGAGGGGTCCCGCTGGATGCTCATTCGTCGACATCCTGATTCATCATCTTACTACTTCGGTGGATGCGCCCTATGTAAGAGCCGTCAAACTCAGC
>Ga0233432_10001880_pt1 | contig 19990 bp, 11 predicted proteins | sample SI_122_August201_6_FD_179870 | JGI IMG/M metagenome (GOLD analysis project Ga0233432, IMG submission 179870) | Seawater microbial communities from Saanich Inlet, British Columbia, Canada - SI_122_August2016_10_MG | ecosystem: Environmental > Aquatic > Marine > Inlet | place: Canada: British... | reverse complement strand
TATGATCAGGCAATACCTACTTTTATTTCTCTCAGCTTTTCTATTAAGATTCTCGGTATTTGCATCTGTTGTCGACGAGAGTGAACCCTTCCGTCCCGAGAAAGGAAAATTCCCACCCATAGAAAAAGCCCACGCCTACCGGGGCGAACTTATCTTTGTGGATCACCCCAACCGGCGCGGAAGTATCCGCGTGGAGGGAACGGGGAAATTTTATCGCAACGACCCCCACCCTTTTGCCCTACTCCCCTATGGTATGGTCCGCTACCACAATGCTCCGTCGGATCTTCGCGATGTCCCGCTAGGCACGGTCATGCATGCCTACGGATTTTTGCCACCCGATCCCAAAACCTCTTCCGTTCCCGTACTCCCTCCCGACAACAAAGACAAAGATGCCGGGCATTACCGAGGAACCGGGATTTTTCCCGCCGAAAATCATATTCTTCTACTCGAAGACGAACCCAGCTATTGCAAACGAAACGGTTTGGCTTGGAAACTCAAGGAAGTAAACCTAAACAACCTCGGAGGCACAATCGTTGCCAGTCGAGAACCCCAAGACGATGGGGAAACGGAAGCCGAACCCCAAACCATATCCTTCGATTCCGCCACCCGTATTTGGCGGGGACTCGAATCAATCCGCATCTCGGATCTGATCGAGGAGAAAGTATGGCCTGCAAGTGGTAAGAAAGATTTAAGCGACCAACCCGTCCTTTTGGGCATCACCTGGAAACCGGCGCCCGGGGACGGACTCAGCGGAGCCTTTACCAGTTTTCATATCTCGGATATCTGGCTGGACGATCAATCGATTGAACATGCCGCTTATTTCCAGACCCAGAAAAACAATCATTTTATCCGTACCCGCTGGATGCCTGCCTATGTTGATGAGGTAAAGTACGGAAAGTTTGGTCAGGCAACGGCGACCCTCACCCTTTTCGGGGGTATGGATCAGGCTCTCTACGACGATTTCAAAAAGGATTCAGGGGGACAGATCAATGGTGCGGAAAATACCTTAAAACACACCGCCAGCCACTACGGCCCTGGCCACATGGCATCCAACGGAAAAATTATTCAAGTCACCAAGCAGGAAGGCAAAGTTCCCTTGGGCAGCAGTGGCATTCAAATCGATTTTAAGACCGACCAGATTATCGAGGCCATTCGTCCCGGAAGGGTCGTTCGCATCCGACCGGACAGTTGGCCCAAATCGCAAATCCCACGGGAGGAATACCTTTTTAACAATAGCCCAGAGAACCGTTTCCCTACACCTGCCATCTTTCGGAAAAACTGATTCGAAGGACTTCTACTGTTATGAAACAATTCCCGATCAGACGGATTGCCATACTGTATCTCGGACTTTTCTGGATCGCTTGCATTGTGCCTGCGAAACAAGAACCTTTTCGACCCAAGGTCGGGGAATTCCCACCTTTGGAAAAAGCTCATTCCTACAAAGGTGAGCTCACTTTCGTGGACCATGCCAACCGCCGTGGCAGTTTACGAATCGATGGAGATGGAAGGTTTCGGTTTGCCGCTCCGTCCCCCTTTGCCCTCCTCCCCTATAGTTTGGTCCGTTATCATGGGGCTCCGGCCGATCTTCGGGATATTCCGCTGGGGACCGTAATGTATGCAAAGGCTTATCTTCCACCAGACCCGAAAATTTCTTCCGTCCCGGTCTTACCGTTGGACAACCGGGAAAAAAAGTACGGCTACGCAGGAACTGGGGTTGCACCGGCGGAAAACCATATTTTTTTATTTGAGGATGAGCCAAGCTATTGCAAGCGCTTCGGATTGGTCTGGAAACTTCAGGAAATCAATCTCAATGATGACCAAGGTATTGTAACTGCCCGAAGGGAGTCCAAATCCGGAAACGGAGATGTCCATGAGGAAACCTTTTCCATCGATACAGCCACCCGATTTTGGAGGGGAAAAGAACATTTGCATTTAAGAGATCTTATTCAAGAAAAAGTCTTACCCGAAAACGGTGTTCAATCCCTCAATGATCAGTCGGTTCTTCTGGGAATATCCTGGAACCCCACCCCGGGTGGTGTCTTCAAACGCTTTCATATCTCTGATGTCTGGCTGGATGAATTTGCCATGGAACGGGCCTCTCGAATCCAGAACGAAACCCACAAGACTTTCATCAAGAGCCGTTGGATGCCAGGCTGGGTGGACCAGGTGGAATACGGAAAGTTCGGACGGGCACAGGTCACTGTCACTTTATTTGGAGGGATGGACTACTCTCTGTATGCCGACTTCAAAAAAGGACAAAAGGCCATGCTTGCCTCCTCGGAAAACACCCTGAAGCATTGGGCGGGTGGAACTGCAGGCACCGCCCAGATGGCAAGCAAGGGGATATTACTGGAGGTTTCGAAAACCCAAGAAAAAGTTCCCCTCGGAAGCAGTGGCATTCAGCTCAGTTTGGTAACGAATCTCGTTACGGAAGGCTTCAGACCCGGAAAAGTAATAAGAATCCGTCCCGAAAGTTGGCCGCTCCTCCAAGTACCTCGGGAAGAATACATTCATCACAACCGGGACGGGATCGATATCCGTTTCCCGACCCAGGACATCTTTCAGATCATTCCAAAAAACTAAACCTATGGAGTCCATCCCCATAAAACTAAACTTAGCCCGCTTGGCTGCCGTGCTGCACCTGGTCTTTTTCATATTAGTCTCCAATGCGCGCTCCGAGGAAGACCCCTACCGGCCGGAGACGGGAAAATTCCCTCCCATTGAGAAGGCCTATTCCTATCGGGGAGAACTCGTTTTCGTAGATCATGCCAACCGGCGAGGCAGCATCCGCATACAAAGGGAAGGCAAATACTTTCGAAACAAGCCGCATCCCTTCGCCATGTTACCCTACGGGATCATTCGCTACCACAATGCTCCTGCCCAACTCCGCGACATTCCCATCGGCACCGTGCTCCATGCCAGTGGCTTTCTTCCCCCGGACCCCAAGCTCTCCGCCGTACCGGTGTTGCCAATCAACAACCGCAACGAGACCGCAGGCTACAGTGGCAAAGGCAAAGCCCCGGCCGAAAACCATCTCATCCTACTCGAGGACGAACCCAGCTTCTGCCAACGCGAAGGTAAAGTCTGGAAGCTTCAGGAAATGGAACTCCAGAACCTCGCCGGCAAGATCGTTGCCCGCCGCGAATCCAAAACCGGCGGCACAAAGGCCGAAGAGGAAACCCTGACCTTCGATGCCGCCACCCGCATATGGCGCGGACGCGAAAAGCTTCTGGTTGCTGACCTCGTCCACGATGGAACCTGGCCTGAGAGCGGAAAGAAATCACTCGATGACCAGGCAGTCCTTCTCGGCATTACCTGGAGGCCCACACCGGATGGTGTCTTTACCCGCTTTCACGTCTCCGATGTCTGGCTCGACGACCTTGCCTGGCAACGGGCCGCCCACAACCAGACCGAGACCCACAAGGCATTCATCCGGAGCCGATGGATGCCCGGTTGGGTCGATGCGGTCGAGTATGGTAAATTTGGCACCGCAACCGTTACCGCCACCCTCTTCGGCGGCATGGACGATTCCCTCTACGCCGATTTCAAGAAGGGCGTTTCCGCCATGATGAATCCAGTCGAGAACACCTTGAAGCACACGCACGGCGCTTACGGCCCGCGCCACATGGCCAGCCGAGGTAGCGTCCTTGAGGTCACAAGGCTCGAAGGCAAAGCCCCGTTGGGAAGCAGCGGCATACAGGTTAGGTTCAAGACAGATCTCATCCTCGAAGGCATCCGTCCCGGACGGGTTGTTCGTCTCTGTCCCGGAAGCTGGCCACAGGTCCAAATACCACGTGAGGAATACCTTGGAGGAAAGCCCGAAGAGCGTTTCCCGACTCCTGACATCTTTCCAAAGTACTAAAGAAATCGACAGGTTTTCTGCACTCTCAAATCTAAAAAATCCATGTTAGTCGAAGGTTTTCATTTGATTATCTTTCTTCAAAAAATAATTCTTTTATAATGATCCAAACTTTATCCATTCTATTCGTTTTCGTCCTTTTCCATAGTGCCATTCTTGGCAAAGCCTTCCACATCTACTCCCCAAGCTCGAAGGAGAACACTCTATGGATTGTCAAAGCAACGCCCAAAGGCGAAAGTTTGAAGCTCGAGGTTGCGGAGAAGGTAAAATTCGACTTCTCCGGCCGTGTGATCACCGCTCATCCCAGCAAGCCTCTTCTTTATATCACCGCCACAGGTGGGGATCCAGGCAAAGTACCGGGAGCAGTCGTATTCTTAAGCAAGGATGGTTCCTACCAAAAACATCAGAACATTAACTTCAATGACGGAGCCTGCTACCTGAGCCTGGACAAGGAAAAAAGGCACATTCTGGGAGTGAGCTATGGAAACGGACGGCTTAATGTCTACCCACTCGACGATCAGGGCATCCCTGGGAAAGCCGTAACCACAATCGATGAAGGAAAGAGGGAAGCTCACTGCGTGCTCCTCCCTCCGGGTGGAAAGAATGTATACATACCCTATGTGAAAGGAAACCTCGCTATTCTGCAGTATGCTTACGATGGCAATACCGGAAAAGTAACCCCACTCAAACCTAAAGAAGCCAAACCTCCCCTCGGTTCGGGTCCCCGCCACATGGCTTACCACCCCACCCTGCCAATGGTCTACTTCAGCAATGAGCAGGGAATCGGTCTCTCTTCCTACAGACGAGAAGCCAATGGACAACTCAAAGTGGAACAGGATATCAGCATTTTACCACCCGGCATGTCCAAGATCGGATTGAGCGCCTCCGACCTGCTCATCACACCGGACGGAAAATTTCTCTTCGCCGGCTTACGCGGTCACCGTCAGGATTTTAGCCGCATCTCCCGTTATCGGGTTCTGGAAGACGGCAAGGCCGAGTTTCTTGGCCTCACCGAAGCCGACCAAGTCCCCTGGGGACTGACCCTTTCCCCAGACGGAAAATTTCTTCTTGTATCTGCCACCACTGGAGCAAGTCTGGCCGCTTACCGAATTTCAAAAGACGGGAACCTCAAGAGAGTGGCTACGCTGGCATGGGATGAAAGAATGTCAGATCTAGTGACTCGCTAGCGTTTTTCCTAGTATGGATAAATTGCTGGTTATTCTATCGACCGCTGTCCTTTCATTGAACGGCGAGAGTGTACCAGCTGATAAAACCAAGCAACCGGTAAATCGAGTAAGCGGAGAGAACAAAACCCTTCCCTTCCCTCATAACAGTTTGCGTCATTTTTACCGCACACAGGCACAAAGCTTTATTGCACAGGAGGACAGGAATTATTCAAGAACCCTAAAGCCCTTTCCGGGCCTGGATGGTGGAGGCTGGGGCCACTGGGGACAAAACCCGGAATCCAATAATACTGACACAAGACTCAATGAAATGGATTTCGGTGGAGTCCTGATGCAGGCGACCAATCATGCGGAGGGCTGGGCCAACAAGGGAGTTTCCGTACAAGCAGGTAACTACTCCGCAGTCTTCGACCCGGAAAAATTTTGCTTTGTGGATGCCTGGAAAGGCGGGTTACCCGAGTGGAGAAGTCGCCGCTATGGAATTACATCAGGAGTAAAGGCTAAGGGTAAAAAAGTGGAAGGGTTTACTGCCGGCAAATGGACACTACCGGAAAAGATGGAAACCAAATATCTTGGATTTTATAAAGCCAAAGGCAGGACCGTGTTTGGGTATCGCATTGGAAAGACAGAGATCTACGAGTGGATCGAGGAAAAGGGAGAGCTCACCTATCATCGGTTAATCCTGGGAAAACTTCCTGAGGGAGTAGTCTTTACCGGAAATGATTTTATAAGCGAATCATCGATATCCGATTTGATAGAACTCCTCCAACCCGGCAAAGCCCAATGGTCGAAGAAAAAAGTGAACACTAAAGGCAAACTAGGAAAAGCCCTCCCGCATTCGCCTTATGTAATTGATACCCTCACCATTCCCTACCGGGATCTAAACCCATATAAAACTCCAATGCGAATCGGAGGTGTGGGCGTTTTCTCCGACGGTCGGATAGCCGTGTGCACAATCATGGGGGATGTATGGCTTGTGGATGGAGTCGATGACACCCTCGATAAGTTGGTTTGGAAACGGTTTGCCGCCGGTCTCAATCAGCCGCTCGGGTTGGTGGTGAGCGATGATCAAATCCATGTGATCGGGAGAGATCAATTAACTCGCCTGCACGATATGAACCAGGATGGTGAAGCCGATTTTTATGAATGCCTGACCAACGAATTTCCCACCGCAAGGGGAAACAGTTTTGCGCTCACCCTACATCAGGATGATCAGGATCGTTTTTACTGGTTTACCCGCTCATCCCAATTTGGGATGACCCGTTTCACCCCGGGTTCCAAACCTGAAGCGATTGCCACCGGTCTGCGGGGCTGCAATGGCACAGGGGTGTCCCCCGACGGATCGATTGTGTTCGCGATGCCTCAGGAAGGAAGCTGGCAACCTGCCTCCGGCATCTTCGAAGTGGGCAATGGAAGCTACCATGGCTTCTTTGGTCCAAAGCCTGAATTTGGAAAACACGGCTATCAAATGCCCCTCTGTTTCCTGCCCCGTGGAATCGATAATTCTTCCGGGGATATCCTTTTCATTCCGAAGGATAAAAGATTCGGTCCTCTGGCCGGCAGGATGATCGGTACCTCCTTTGGGTATTGTGAGCACTACCTAGTCCTTCGAGAAGTAATGGAGACCGGTCAAGTGCAGGGAGGAGTGGTGCCTCTACCCGGAGAATTTCTTTCCGGTGCTCATCGTGGAGCTTTCAGTTCCAAGGACGGACACTTGTACATCGTGGGCACGGATGGTTGGCAAAGCTACGCCCAGGAAAATGGTAGCCTGCAAAGAATTCGCTGGACCGGGGGTGAGATGCTTCTTCCCGAGTCGGTGGAAACTCGCAAGAATGGATTGATCATCCGCTTTAATGAATTCATCGATCCTCAATCCCTCGATGTGGATAAGGTCTTTGCATCTCAATGGAATTACTTACACAGCGACGCTTACGGATCACCAGAATATTCAGTCCACCAACCCGGAATCACTGGGCACGATCCAGTAGAGATCCGTTCCCTTCATGCATTGGAAGACGGCAAGTCCATCTTTGTGGAAATTCCCCAGCTCCACCCAGTCATGCAGTTTCATCTTTATCTCGAATTGAAGACCCGGGACGGACGATCTTTCACACCCGATCTTTATTACTCCATTTTCCAACAGGGCAAGGAGTTTACCGATTTCCCCGATTATCAAAAAATTGCCAAGGAAACATGGAAGGATTTTCCCCATCCCGATAAAAGTCCGGTCGATCCGAGACTGCTTGCCCAGGAAGCCCAGTCCAAGATCGTCGGAGACGAACAGGTCTTGGCCGCTATCGAAAGGATCGAATTGGATGCCATCGCCGGCTTACAGTATGCCCAAAAGGAATTACGGATAAAGGCTGGGTCCAAAGTCGCCCTGACTTTTAGGAATCTCGACCCGAGCATGCCCCACAATGTTGCCATTGTGCAACCGGATCGACTAACCGCAATTATGGATGCTTCGATGAAGCTTGCCTCATCACCTAAAGGAGTAGCTCAGCATTATGTTCCGAACGATAAAGGTGTCATTGCCATGTCACCGATTCTGCAAAGCGGTAATTCCTATGTCATCTACTTCCGTGCACCCCGCAAACTCGGAACCTATCCATTTCTGTGTACTTTCCCGGGTCACTGGCAGGTAATGCAAGGGAAACTGATTATAGAATAAATAAACCAATAAGATTAATTATAGGTTTGTTATTTCTGCTAAGGTTTATTTCGTTTTAAACATTATGTTTTATAAATGATTTCGATTAAATTGAATTTCAAATACTGGTTAGCACTTTTCCTTGTATGTAAATTTTGCCTGGCTCAAGAAAAGCTCATCCCGGTTCTTATTGTCGACGGCCAGAATAACCACGACTGGGTCAGCACAACCGATTCGATCGAAGCCACTCTCCGATCAACCGGCAGATTCTCCGTTGAGATCGATACCGCTCCCCAAACCAAATCGATTAAGGGCATTCGCGGACCGAAAGCAGATGCCCCTAATTATCTCAAGGAGAGTTATAAGAATTTTCGCAGAATTCAACAAGGTGCTGAAAAAGAATATAAAGAGAGCCAGGAGGAGGAATGGAAAAACTGGAATCCATTTACCGGCAGGCATCAGGCAGTGGTGCTTAACTATAATGGGCGAGAATGGGCTCAAGAGACTAAGGAATCTGCAGTCGAGTTCGTTCGCGAGGGAGGCGGGCTGGTTCTGGTTCATGCCGCAAATAATGCTTTTCGTAACTGGGATGCTTACAATGAAATGATCGGTTTGGGCTGGCGGCCGGCAAACTTCGGAGACTGCATTAAATGGGAAGTGTTAAAGAATAAACCCTATGTTGCCTGTGTCGAATGCTCATCCGGTCATGGTTCCAGGCATCCTTTCCAGGTAACAGTACGGCAATCCGACCACCCGCTCATGCAAGGTATCCCGCCCCAGTGGATGCATGGAAAGGACGAACTCTATCACAATATGAGGGGGCCAGCTAAAGACCTGACCATTCTCTCGTCCGCTTACTCCGATCCTAAACAACGGGGAACGGGTGAACACGAACCGATCACTTATGAAGTTAAATATGGAAAAGGGCGGGTCATCATCACCACGATGGGACACTTCTGGAACGGACAAACGGATTGGGATGGGTTGCACTGCGTGGGTTTCCAAACCATTTTTGCACGCTCCGTCGAATATGTGGCCACCGGCAAAGTCACCTTACCCATTCCCAAAGAATTCCCTGGTTCAGAAGAAGTATCATTAAAGGAGCCCTTTTCCGTATCCTGGAAGCAAGCAAAGGCTGTTTCTATGGTTCAATCATCTGGAAAAAAGAAAAAAGAAAAGAACCCCTATGCTATTTTAACTCCGGAAGAGGAACTGGAAACCTTTGAGTTGGCTCCGGGTTATGTGGCGGAACTCGTGGCTGCAGAGCCACAGGTTCAGGAACCCGTCCTTACCGTCTGGGATGGAAACGGGGCGATGTATGTGGCCGAAATGCGTAGTTATATGCAGGACGAAAATGGGACGGGTACGAAAACCCTTCGCAACGGGCGGATTAAGAAACTGGTGGATCTCGATGGGGATGGTCGTATGGACAAAGCCACCATCTTTATCGACAACCTCAACCTTCCGCGCATGATCCTTCCCCTCGACGATTGGATTGCGGTGCGCGAAACCGATACCATGGATGTCATCGCCTACCGGGATACTGATGGAGACGGGATCGCGGATGAAAACAAGATGCTTTACGAGAGAGGCCCCTACAGCCGGAACGGACCCAAAACTTCTGTCGAGCATCAGGACTCTGGGATGCTATGGAATGTGGATAATCAGATCTATATCACCTACAATATGGAACGGTATCAATTTACAGATGGTACCTGGCGGGCTGAGAAGCAAATCGGTCACTGGACCCAATGGGGGTTGACCCACGACGATTATGGTAAGCTATTCTGGATTGATAACACCCGCCCTCTCAAAGCGGCCCAATTTCATCCAAAGTATTGGAAGACCGTTCATCGGTTGGGCAAAAACCTGCCAGCAGGTGATCCCGTATCCCTGGGTAAGCCCTATGAACCTGCCTTCACCAAAGCCACAAGTATTTGCCTGACCGGAGACCGGGGTGGTCAGGTGAGTGCAGTCCGCGGGTTTACCTCCGCCTGTGGTCAGTCCATTTACCGGGGAAATAAATTTCCCTACGATTCACGAAGAGCTTATTTCTTCTGCGATCCCACTATTCATGTGGTTCGCCGTGCTTATGTGGAATATCCGGAAGGTAAACTCATGCTCCGCAAAGCCGAACCTGAAGGGGAGGAATTCTTTCGATCCTCCGATTTCAATTCCCGCTTTATTAACACGGCCGTGGGCCCGGACGGTTGCCTCTATGTGACTGACATGTACCGTGGAATCATTCAGGATGCTCCCTGGTTCAATTCAGGAAACCGGGAGTTCGCCAGACGGACCGGTGTAAACAAGCACATTCAAATGGGGCGTATCTGGCGAATTAGGCACCTAGACCATCGGCCTTACCAAGAGCAACCTCAGATGTTTGGCGAAAACACAGAATCGCTGGTGCGACATCTGCAAAATCCGATTGGCTGGTGGCGGGATACAGCTCAGAAACAGATTTTGCTTCGAGGCGACCGTGAAAAGACCATCCCATTACTGGAAGGACTCTTTCGTTTCACCCAGTCTCCCCTACCCCGGATACATGCTCTGTGGACTTTGGATGGCATGAAGGCCTTAACTCCTGAAATCAAACGCGAAGCCCTTTCCGACCGTTCTCCGGAACTGAGGAGAGCGATGGTACAAATCATCGAACCCAACTTATCAAAAGAAATTGATCTACTCCTTCCATTAAAGAAAGAACGGGATCCTAGAGTGGCCGAACAGGTCATTTTCACCCTTGGAACTATCGACGACCCTAAGGCCGAGGAAATGATACAATCCCTGGCATCGAATCACCTTATCGATCAGGGGGTCATGCTTGCCACGGCGGTTTCCTTGTGGGGAAAAAGAGATCTTCCACTTATACAGGAAGTGAAAAACAAAAAGGTTTTTGAAAATATTTCTAAGGATCAACGGGGAGCCGTTACCATGGCATGGGAGCGAATCCTTTCCAGTTGGGACCGGGGCATGAAATTCGCCCGTGATTTCGACATCTCACACCGCAAGATGATCCAGACTGGCGAACAACTTTATTTTCAGCATTGTACTTCCTGCCATGGAGCGGATGGTCAAGGGGTGCAAGTGCCCGGCACAAATCAGTACCTCGCCCCATCCCTCGTCGAATCGAATCGGGTTCATGGAGACCCAGAGCAATTGATTCCTCTCTTCTTTCACGGGATGATGGGACCGATTGACGGTAAAAACTACTCGGCTGGTTATATGGCTCCAGCCAAAAGCTTTGGAATTGAGCGGGATGATCGACTGGCTGATTTGATTAGTTATCTCCGGTACGCGTGGGGAAAAGAAGGAGATTGCGTGGAAAAGGACCTTGTGTCCCAGATAAAAAGAAAGCATCAGGCCCGGACTTCTCCCTGGACGGATAAGGAGCTGAAAAGTTTGAAGTAAATACCTATTTTTTCAGGTAGTTGATCTGACTGAATTTCCAGTCACCGTCGAGTTTCTGTAATTTCACTTCGGTATGGGCGTCCTCGCAAATGGTTTTCCCGGACTTACCGGTCCAGCTGGCGAAAAACTTAGCCGATACAGTAGCGGTCTCGTCATCGATAGAAATAAAATTTAAATTTTCATAGTCTAGTCCCACCCTGCTGGATGCAAGACGCAAACGACCATACTGCTGAGATAGCTCATGATCCGTGTGCTCACCGGCTATTTTTGCTTTACTGCGAATGGAAATGGTTATCTTCGGAGCAAAAAACTTTCTGAAATCCTTCACCACCATGGCGTCACTAATGGCGGATGCATCATCAGTCTTCGAAGTGACTTCGCAAAGTTCATTGAAAAGATTTTCGATTTGCTCACGGTCACTTGGCCAGAGCAACCACCCCAACAAAATGACAACTGTCAAAAATATTCCCAAAACCCCAATGACCATTTGCTTGCTCATGATATTTATTTATCTCAAAGATTTGATTTCACCCAAACATATTCGAATGAAAATCCTAACTCACTTTCTCTGCCAAAGCCTCATTTTCTTACCCCTTTTCTCCGAAACCAAACCTGCCCGCCCCTCCGTTCAAGAAACTACCGATGCGATCAGCATACTCAGTGAAGAAGGCAAACCCATCTTCCAATACCTGAAAAAACCTTCCAACGAAGCCAATAGGCATGCCCCTCACTTCTCCCGAACGGGGTATATCCATCCACTCTATTCTCCATCAGGAAGAGTTGTAACGGGTGACTATGCAGCTGATCATCCTCATCAGCACGGTTTGTTCTTTGCCTGGACCAAATCGAGTTTTCGGGGAAAGCCGACTGAATTTTGGAATCAGAAAAAGCAGCTCGGAGATATTCGTTACAAAGGATCTGAATGGAAGACAGAAAAATCAGGTAAGATCATTCTCGAATCTGAGCAGATTTTCACGACTAGCAAAGACTCGGACGAACCCATTCTTACCGAAACTTGGCAGATTGAAATTCCTGCGAAACAGAAAGAGTATTATCAATTTGATCTTATTTCCACCCAGTCCTGTGCCACGGACGATCCTTTATTGATTCAGAAATATCATTATGGAGGAATGGCCATACGCGGAAATGATCAATGGATGGATAAAAATATAAACGGTAAACCAGTTGGCAAAATGATTACCTCAGAAGATAAGAACCGAGAGAACGGAAATCACTCACGCCCTCGTTGGGTCGCCATGTATGGACCGGTAGATGGAGAAATTTGCGGGGTGGTGGTGATGAACCATCCGGACAATTTCCGTTTCCCCCAATGGGTCCGCTTACATCCTACGATGCCCTACTTTGTTTACGCCCCCATGGTGCAAGAGCCCTTCGCGATCAAGCCTGGTAAGCCCTATGTATCAAAATTCCGCTACCTTACATACAACGGAACCCCCGATCGCGATGCAATCGAGGGTTCCTGGAAAGAATGGATTAAGAACTAAGTTCTTTATTCTTAGAAATCAAACTTCAGACCGACTTCAAAGCTTCTGCCTGGAAGAGGTGCAAATTGCTTCAGAACTGAAGCGTGATTGTAGGCAAGCTCGTCAGTCAGGTTAGATCCCTTAACGAAAAGCTGGCCAACAGAATTTCCAAAGTTAATATCGTAGGAAGCAAATGCATTTAGTATGGAAAAAGCAGGGGTGACCTCTTCATCATCCCCTAAATTATCCTGCTTCAACGAGCGGGTGAGTTTCATACCAAAATCAAGCTTTTCCTGCATAACTTCAAATCCGAAGCCAAGTCTGGAAGCTGGAATTCTAGGCAAATTACCACCTTCGGTTTTATTTTTTCCAGTAATGGTATCACCGTAAAAGGACAGTAATAGATCCCAACTTTGATTTTCCATGGCAAGCCAGTCAATTTCAACCTCTAACCCTTGAAATTCTGCGTCGACCGCTTCGTATGCTTTCTCCTCTAGCCCCTCTGCATCTGGAGAAAACCCACCTGTTGGCCACCACCTTGTATTTTCTGGTATACCCTCGGAATCTCTTTCACTTTCTGCATGTTCCAAGAAGATGTAGTCATTGAATTCTGTATGAAAAGCAGAAAACTGACCCGTGACTTTACCAACAGTTTTTCGGACAATAATCTCAACTCCCACCGCAGTTTCGTTTTCGAGATTTGGATTACCAATTTCATAAGCTTCTGTGGCGTGGTGAGCCCCATCCGAGTACAACTCAGCAGTATCAGGGGTACGTTCAGAGTAATTAACATTACCACTGACATTCCAAAGTTCGCTGAGATCATGAGAAATTCCTCCACTTGCACTGAAAGTAGATTCATCAAAATCTGATGTTCCTGTATATTTACGATCGATTTGCTCCCAACGAAGGCCAGCATTTAAAGCTGTCTCGTCACTAAGGTTGTACTTCTCGATTAGAAAAAGTGCCATCCTACTTGAGTCCTCGTTTGTAATTTCAGGGTTCGCATCAGGAGAGTCCAAGGTACCATTGATATCATCAGCAGGGTCATTAGGATCAGCACCAGGATTCCAGATCTTGCTCATACCGCCCTGAATGCTTTCCTCTCCATCTATTCTAAATTCATCGAATATACCATGAATGCCAAAAACTCCTTCGAGGTTGCCGACTTCGTGTTTGAAGGCAATTTTCCCCTCAAAGCCTTCGCGTAAATAAGTGGCATGGGTATGCCATTCAGTCGTACCATTTTCTTCCTCATAACCACTTTCACTGTGCTTATAGTCGCCATAACCGAAATTCAAATCGATGCCAGTAAGCCAGTCGGAGTCAGAAATATCGAATTCCGAACGAAGCTCGAAACGATCACTTTCCATCTCAATCAAGGTATCACTTTCAGCATGCTCTCCTGGGACGCCGTAATCATTCTCCGAGCTAGATAAGCTAAACCCGATAAAACCCGAATCAAGCATATATGAGGCACCAAATCCAAAGTTTGTGCTGTCACTGTGACTGTTTTCAACTATGTCCCTAGCAGGTAAAGTTCCTCCTCCATGGTGATCTTCAGGAGCAAAAGTAGGTGCATCGTAATCATTGTAATCTCTCTTGGATACATTAAGTTGATAAACCAGTTTTTCTGAGCTTCCAAATGCAATGGCTCCATAACTCAGTCCTTCATTCACGCTGCTGTAGTTGGAAAGAAGGGATGCACCATAAGACTCAATGGGGCTGGTTGGAATGCTTCGGTCAATCACATTGACCACTCCGCCTATCGCACTACCTCCATGGAGTAGAGCAGAAGACCCACGAAGCACCTCGATACGATCGACCATCAATGGGTCAATCGGTACTGCATGGTCTTCAGATTGGGCCGAGACATCAAAGGTATCCGTACCGTTTTGTAGCACCCGAATCCGGAACTTATCCATTCCGCGGATGATCGGACGGTTGGCAGTTGGTCCGAAGTGAGTCTGGCTTACACCAGGAGTGTCAGAAAGAGTCTCGGCAACGGTTGCAGCTTTTGCTCTATCCAAGTCGTCACCCGCTAGGACGCTCCATGCTTGTGTAATTTCGTTAGTCTTCGTTCCCAACGGAGAAGACTCAATCGTTAGAGCCTCAAGTTCAGCGACCTTATCTTGGTCTGCCTTATCCTGAGCTAAAGCAACGGACGAGGCTAAAATTATAGGTATTGATAAAATTTTCATTATTATAGTTTGTTTTGATTTGAGAGTTGGTTGTGAAGTTTTTTCAAAAGTGTCCTTCACAAATCCTTATGTAAGCCAAAGGTGACTTTCGGATTTTGGGCATATTAAAAAATGCCCTGAAAAAAAGAGTTTATTAAATTAGCTCGGGTGGGCCACGGGCCCATCGGCTACTTACTCGTTCAACAAAGTATTTCTTATTCGAATCATGTTTAGAAACTCCTAAATCAACTAGATCGATAAAGAAAGAATTAGAAACAGTGAAAAAAGGTTCAGTCGATTCTCCGAATAAAACAACGACACAGGTACTCGCTTCATCAGATGAAGACTGGTCCCCGTGCGAAGAACATGGGTTTCCGTGATTATGATGAGGACAATGGTCGCCACCATGAAATAACGAGAAGTGGGTTTCAGGTGAAAAAACCGAAACCGATAGACATCCAATTACGGATAGGCAAATTATACTTAGGAATATTTTCAAAAGGGAATTCTATAAAATGGCTTACTGCAAATGGATTGCAATAAGAAATCTCGTCGATAGGGAACTTTTTGCTTCGACTTAGAAAATTTTTCCGTAATGAATGATTCCTTTATTACATCAAAATTGTATGAAAATTTGTACCCTTTCCATTCTCCTAAGTACTTCAGTCTGTCTGTTTTCTCAAAAAAAGGATTCAGTATACCCTTCGGAAATTCCGAAACCGACTCAATCAGAAGTCCGCTATGGTAAGTACGAACGCAATGTCCTTGATTTCTGGCAGGCTGAATCAAAAAGCCCAACCCCGGTCGCCTTGGTGATTCATGGAGGTGGTTGGAAAGGAGGATCCAAGGAAAGACTAAGTCGATTTGCCGATCCGAATGCCTTGCTGAAGGCAGGAATCTCCATTGTAGCCATCAATTATCGCTACGTAACGAGTACAGAGGAGCCGCCCGTAAAAGCACCTCTGCATGATGCGGCACGGGCACTTCAATTCATTCGGAGTAAAGCCAAAGAGTGGAATATAGATAAAACCCGTATTGGAGCGGCAGGGGGATCCGCCGGTGCCTGCTCCAGTCTGTGGCTCGCTTTTCATGACGATCTGGCCAATCCCAAAAGTAAAGATCCCGTACTGCGTGAATCAAGCAGGTTACAATGTGCTGCCGTGATCGGAGCACAGACGACACTGGACCCAAAACAAATGAAAGAATGGACACCAAATAGCAAATACGGGGGACACGCATTCGGATTACTTCCTTTCGACAAGTTTCTTGAAAATCGCAAAAAAATCCTGCCCTGGATCCAAGAATACTCACCCTATGCAAATGTCACCGAGGACGATCCTCCGGTTTTCCTCGAATACAAATCACCACCTGCGATGGGCAAAGCCCAGAGAGATCCGACACACACTTCAAACTTCGGAGTAAAATTACAGGAACACTGCATCACAAATGGAGTGAAATGCGAATTATACTATCCTAACGGACCGAAAACCGTACACTCTGACCCTACTTCTTTTCTTATTACTCACTTACAAAAATAGATTTAATCCAATGACTAAGATACTTACCACTTTCTGTTTTCTATTTTCAATACTCTCCCTTGGAGCTGCCCGTGATCCAATCCGACTGACTCATGGGCCGATGCTAGGCCACCCCACAGCAGAAAGTGTACGGGTTTGGGGACGAACTTCTGATTCCGGAGAATTTTCTGTCCGGTACGGCGTGACCGAGGGAAAACTTTCTCAAATTTCAAAGTCTGTAACTACGAGGATTGAAAATGACAATACCGGCTATGTAACCCTTGATGGATTAAAGCCCGACCAGAGATACTATTATCAAATTCAGGTCAATGGCCGCCCTCATGGTATGCCCGGATCTTTCCTCACCCTTCCAAGTGCGGAAAAAACCCGTAATGCAAAATACAACCCCGAAGGTCTGTTCAATTTCCGCTTTCAAATCGGATCCTGTGCCAACCAAAACCCTGTTCACGGAAACGGTCACCGGGCCAAAACTTATGAGACTCTCAATCGCGATTGGGCGGACAAGACTCACTTTCACATCATGAACGGAGACTGGCTCTACGAGGAACTGAGGGAATACCCGGCGGAAGCCTGGCGACTCCGGTCGGGCATTGATAAAATCCCGCCAGTGGTCGAACACATGCCCACAGTCGTTGGGGTTTGGGAGAATTATAAGCTCTACCTCAGTCGGGGAATTTCTCTTTCTCAGTGGCATCGTAATGTGCCCAGCTACTTCACCTTTGACGACCACGAACTGGTCAACGACATCTGGGGGGCCGCCACCGCGGGCCGACGTGACCGCCGGGCCGTCTTTCGGGATATCGGGACCCATGCTTTTTACAATTACCTTGGCTGGGCAAACCCAACTGAATACCAACACCCCATTCACTTTGGAAAAGCCGAAATGAAAAAAGGGAGTGACCGTTTAATCGATCCCTCCACCAACTTTTCCAACCTCCCCCTCGATGAAATGCTTAACCTTCATGTCCATTGGGATACCCCACAGGCAGGAGTAAATGATCTCGCCTATGATGATCTATCCTTAGGCCATCCAAATTCCTATGTTTACGATATTAAAAAGGTGATCGACAAGAATACCCTCCAACTCCACATGCCCGCAAAAGTCTCAGACGAGATCACTTACTCAATTGGTCGAAGGAGCTATGGCAGTTTTAAAGTAAGTAACTGCGAATACTTTCTACTCGATACCCGTGGTGCTCGGGATATGCATGACATCTCCGACCGTGGCAAAAAAGGTCTGTCTATGCTCGGTAAAACCCAAATGAACTGGCTCCTTGATTCTATGAAAAAGAGCGACGCCGATTTCTTCTTCGTAATCTCGACTGTTCCCTTTATGATTCCACATAGTGGAGCCGGAGGATTTGAGGCAGCCGCGAATAAAGAGGAGGCTTGGACCGCCTTCTTTGACGAACGGGAACATCTTATTTCCGAGTGGGAAAAAATGGGGAAAAAAGTATTTGTCCTTACAGGCGATCTTCATAACAGCTTCGCAATCAAAATCACTGAAAATGTCTGGGAGTTCTGCTGTGGTCCGCACAACAGCGTAAACCATGTTCCAAAAAACGATGAAATGGACCGTCCAGCAACTGGAAAGTTTAAATTCGGCCCACGTGAATGCGACATTCGATGGAGTTCCTACATCCTACCCGATCTCCCCCGAATGGAAAGACTCTATCCTCACTATGCGGTAGTCAAGGTCAACAATGTCTTTAACATGCCCAAGAAGCTTGGGGATGAACGCTGGGTCGCCTACCCTCACCCGCAGGTTGTCTTTCAATATTATAACGGCAACACCGGTGAGCTCGAATACGCAGAATCTATTTCCACCTCAAGATAAGAGTTTATTTCTGGATCAATTCATGAATTGATTCAACAGGTATACAATTCTTGACCACCATCTGTAGGTTTTCTTTCTTCCCGTTCTCTACGCTGTAGTAAATGGAACTGGTTGATGATACGACACCCACCACCTGCCCCTTACGATTAAAAACGGGAGCACCACTTGATCCTTTTGCATAGTCAGCAGTGATAGCCATCCTGCGACCAGGTTTTCGATCGTTATTCAAAATCATGTGATAACGAGAGACCATTCCCTTTGTCATCGTATACAATTTCCTATTCGGGTAACTGATTACCCAGACATCTGATCCCACATTCGCGGGTTTGGCCAAAGACATGGGAATCAATTTGGCATCTCGTAACTTTAAAATGGCAAGATCGTCCTGCTGATTGGCCGCGAGAACTTTTTCGACTGCATAAATAGTACCTTCATTATCCATAGCTCCAAGAATTTCTGCTTCATCTTTTGCCAACACATGATGATTAGTTTCGATGATACCATCTTGCCCAATAACGAAAGCAGAAGCCATGGAGGTATGCCATTTGGAACATTTCCCACAATTATAAAGCCTGCCCATTACCAAAACAGATTTACATATGTGATCATAAAGTTTGTTGGGTGAAGCGGAGTGGATTGGAATCTCTCCAAGCACAACCTTCGAATGCTTTTGTGTGAGTTGTTTTTTTAAATCGGAAAGGCTTACCGATTGATTGCCATCCAATAATTTTTCCAATCCTTTTTGGAAATCGGAACCGAGCTTTAAATCATTGAAATATCTTCGCTCGGCAAGCAGCGAAACCGATGTAAGAAAGGTAAGAAAAATTAGGATGGTGGAGGAAAATCTACACATAGGTCTTTTACGAAGATGACCTTAACATGGGTCAACCTATTCCTTAACCGCCTTATATTTACCCTCGATATGTAATATGCCTCCTATCAATTTGTGAACCAAATTTCCTTCCAAAACAAATTCATTTTCAGATTTTGAAATACAGTGCCGTTTCCAGATCACATCTTCTCCCAGACGAAGGGTAACCTGTCCATCTTCGGCAATCTCCCGGGTGTATCCGTTGAGATATTTCCATATACCCAATGCAGGATGTCCTTTGAGCGTTAGAGCGAGTGCTGACTCATGTACTGGAAGTTTCATCTCTCCGACTTCGGACAATTTGCGCAGGCGAATGTTTCGGAATTCAATCGGGGCTCCCTCAGATTCCAGGCAGAAATACCCCGAAGCAGGTTCAATCCCGTCTCCTCCAGAAACTTCTTCCCCATTGACCCAGAGTCGAACTTCGCCATCGACCGCCCGGACATAATAATGATTCCATTGATTGATCCCTTTGGTCGTTTCCTTCGTCGGAAAACTGCGTCTTCCATTGGGGGCAATGGGAGGAAAAGGATTCATTTTAACCGGACCCACGGGAAACACATCCCCGTGACTGGTGAACCAGTCGGCCGGTTTTTTATGCCTTTTGGTGTAATGTTCAGCATACCCCAAGTCGAGGACTTGCACCTCAATCCCGTGAGGCAGACGACCATGCCCAGCGGCTAATTTGGAAATACTTTGCGGGGTGGCCCAAACAAAGACACCCGAGTTTCCGGCATTCTTTTTGTGCATCCATTCGAGCAGGAGTTCAAAATTTTCCAGAGGTTCGCGGTACCGGATGACCCCGGTCGGTTTACCAGTACAGTAGGCATGCCCGCCCTCCCAGCGCCAGGTATCGGGGAAACAGTTCACATTAACGAAGTCCTCCCCGGTGAGAACCTTCCATCCTGGCTCATTACCAATGGGGGGAACGGGTTCCGCAGAGTCTCCTAAGGTGGAATCGTCTTCCCCCGAACCGGTG
>Ga0233432_10001879_pt1 | contig 19993 bp, 14 predicted proteins | sample SI_122_August201_6_FD_179870 | JGI IMG/M metagenome (GOLD analysis project Ga0233432, IMG submission 179870) | Seawater microbial communities from Saanich Inlet, British Columbia, Canada - SI_122_August2016_10_MG | ecosystem: Environmental > Aquatic > Marine > Inlet | place: Canada: British... | reverse complement strand
CATCCGGATGTTTGGCAATGCGTCCGCAGCATCGAGCTTTTCGGATTGGTCGGCGCAAAACCGCCCACAATTTCGGCCCACAGCAATCGAGCAGCTCGCATTTTGGCAATTTCCATATAGAAATTCATGCCGATGCCCCAGAAGAAACTGAGCCTCGGTGCAAAATCATCAATCTGCAATCCAGCATCGATCGCTGTTTGGATATATTCCTTTCCATCCGCCAACGTGTAAGCGAGCTCCAAAGCAGCATTCGCGCCCGCCTCCTGAATATGATATCCAGAAATTGAAATCGTATTGAATTTTGGCAAGTGAGCGGAACAGTAAGCGATGATGTCGCCGATGATTTTCATACTGGGTGTCGGCGGGTAAATGTAGGTATTGCGCACCATGAACTCTTTCAAAATATCATTTTGAATCGTTCCTGATAGCGCAGCTTGCTCGACCCCCTGCTCTTCCGCCGCAACGATATAACCCGCCAGCACCGGTAAAACAGCACCATTCATAGTCATCGACACCGAAACCTTATCGAGCGGTATCGAATCGAAAAGAATTTTCATGTCCTCAACAGAATCGATGGCAACACCCGCTTTACCGACATCACCCGACACCCTAGGGTGATCTGAGTCGTAACCGCGGTGCGTGGCCAGATCAAAGGCGACTGAAATGCCCTGACCGCCCGCCGCAAGCGCCTTACGATAAAACGCGTTAGACGCCTCCGCGGTCGAGAAGCCAGCGTACTGTCGAATCGTCCAGCGGCGACCGGCATACATGGTCGCCTGCGGCCCACGGATATAGGGGGAGAACCCGGGTAACGTATTGGTGTAGGGGAGCTCCTGAATATCCTCAGCGGTGTAGAGGGTTTTGAGCGGAATACCCTCGGGGGTGTGCCAAGTGAACTCCTCTGGCGTGATGCCCTTACTCTGTTTTTCTACCAGTTGCCCCCAGGCGCTGAGAGTCGATTCTTCCGGGTCATAAACACTCATGCGGCACCCTCTGCCGGCTGCGACAACTCAATTAAGACACCACCACAACTCTTCGGGTGAATGAAGATGACCCTGGCGCCATGCGCTCCCGGTGAGGGGTTATCGCCTATAAATTGATAGCCCTTATCGCGGAGCCTCACGACATCCGCATCGATATCGTCGGTTCGAAAACATAAGTGATGCAACCCCCCGCCGCGCTTTTCCAAGTAGCTGGCAATCGGACCGGTGCCCGCTAACGGCGCAACGAGTTCGATGTGCGTCGCCGGCACGCTAAAAAAAGCGGTTGCGGTTTTTTCAGCCTCAACCACCTCATCACCGTCGTATTGCAGGCCAAAGTCCCCCAAAAAACGGGCCACGGCTGTTTCTAGTTCAGGGACGGCAATGGCGATATGGTCAAGTGCAGTAATCATTCGGTGGATATCCTAATTCGTCACTAGATAAAGAGCTTAACGAGCTCTGTGGTGTGCGCTCTCCGCGATAAGGCTATTTCCTCGTCAGAGATAATTTCTACCTTCTCGTCGGGAGTCACTCGAAATAGCGGCTGCCCTTTGGCGATGATGACGCCATCACCCTCGACCAGCACCTCGTCGATCGTGCCAGCAAACGGCGCAAATACCTTGTTGAACATCTTCATCACCTCAACAAGATAGAGAGGCTCACCTGCCTCAAAATGCTGCCCCTGCTTGACATACAGTGGCGCTTCGGGCGCTTCGCGACCATAAAACATCCCGCCACTCTCAGCGACGATCTCGTTAGATTTGGCAACCGGCGGCGGCGCAAGCGCCTTCGCCATCGCCTGCTGGTGCGCCTCGTTTAAGAGGCGCTCAGGAAACGCGATGGTCATATCCGCATTCACGTCAAGATCGTAAAAGCCGGTAAAGCGGGCCATCGCCGGCAGGCACTCCAGTATCTCCATACCCGCTTGGTAACCACTGTGTGCCGCCTGTATCGCTGCCCAGTCACTGCTTGCCACTCCCTCTGGAGCCTCTTGGGCCATCAGCCGTGAGAGTGAGGCCCAGTCATCGCACTCAAATCGCCGCGATAACTCAGCATAAAAATCTTCCGCGTCTGTCAAAATTTGATGGTCATGATCCCAAATAGCGCTGGAAGCAGGCAGCGTCTCGTTCCAGTCAAGACGCAAGAAATGATACGTGTCGGCAAGCACCTCCACCGGATTATCTGCCCACTCAAAATGCCCTTGCTCAAATCGGAAGGCGTTTTGATTCTGACTGAGCCAGCCAGAGAGTAAATGAGGCGATGCCATTAACTGAGTAATCGGCCTGATCAACAAACTTTCCTTCGCCGCCAGTACCGATTTTAAAGCGCCCCCCTCGGCGCCCGCTGCGGTGACCCTGGCTGCGCATAATTGCTCCCAGGCGATTTTGATATCGACTCTGCCCGCTTCCTGCGCTAATTCACCCACCGCAGTGAGGTAAGGCACGATGAAGCGGGTAGTGGGGCGAGCGTTTACTGTGCGCCCTAAGAACCAATGCACCAGACCGTAATGAAAGGCAAGATTGGTCTGTAAATCTCTGCCGCGAAGTCGGGTCGAGCGCAGCACTTCTGCCATTTGTTCGTAGGCCGCTTCTCGCGCACCGCCCACTGTCAGCAGCAATGCGACGTTCGAGTCATAGGCGCCCGCCAATGTATATTCCATGAACACATCTGTGTCGGGATTGTGCAAACTGATTCCCTGATCGTCGCGAATCTCGCCAGCAATGGGGTCCGACCAGAACTCCACCATGCCTCCCGCGCTGGGCTGGAGCGCATCGTTAGTGGCGTTAAGCCGCGCCTCCAAGCTATCTGAAAGCCTCGGCACACGCTCAGGCTTGGGCAACTGTTGCCCGTGGGCTGCCAGCAGCACCATCGCCTCCACCAATGATTCGACGACAAAGCCGTCCTCCGCATCATCAGGGTTCGAAAAGCGCAAGCCGTAGCACAACTCAGAGACTCGGTGCTCTACTTGAATCCGAGTATTCATTTCCATGAAAAAATGCTGATCTCGGTCAACGATGCACTCAAAGGTCGAGACGGAATCCAGTCCAACGGCCTCACCAAAGCGGGTTGCCTCTTCTTCCATCGAATCGAGTGTCACAATGTCCTGGGCCAAGACAGCAGCCTCTTCGTCCGCGCCAGAGTGCTGCGCTCTCTGCTGCGCTGCGAGCAACGACTCGCGAGTAACGGATACCTCAAGCAGTTTCTGCTCATGCATCTGTAACGAGCAGTCTCTCCCGCCCAGCGTGATGCACCACTCGCCATTACCAATCACTTGGATTTCCTGATGTCGGGTTGTTTCGATATTCAATTCAACCAACACATTCTTATTGTCGCCCACGCCGGTTGTCTTGACCTCATTGAGGATTTCTCGGACCAATTCAGGCGTTTTTTCAGCGTCACCCAGCGCAACGATTCGCTGCCCTTTTCCACCACCACCACCAATGGCCTTCAAACGGACACGATTTTGAGGATACCGCTCGCTCATTTTAATCACTGCTTCGGTCAGCGTTTCACTCAGCTCATCGACGGTATACAGATCAATGCCCTTTCTATAGCTGGCCATCAAAACCCGCTCGGCCAAGCTCTCGAGTTGATCATCAGCTGTGTCGCCAGGCGCTAACACCAGCTGATGCTCTGCGACCAAGTTCTCTAAGGCTGCTTTATCCGGGTACTTTTTTAACAACGTCAGCGTAGTACCGTTATCAATACCGGGCGTAACCGACACGCCTACTCGGAGCGCAGTACGTTTGGCCTCATCTTTTAATCCCGCCTGTCTAACGGTTCGCGAACAAGGGCCGATAAAGATCAGACCAGCCCCCTCCATGGCTGCCACCATCTGCTCATCTTCAGCCATAAACCCATAACCGGCGAAAATCGCGTTGTAGCCATGGTGTTGGGCGATGTGAATGATGTCGGTAATACGCTGCTCACGCTCTTCTTTGGTTGCGCCGCTATAATCGGGGACGCGGTGCACCCGGTCAGGGTCGGTCAGCACTCTCAGCTCGGGCGCCAACGCGCCGCGATACACAATCGAATCCTTTTCGGATAATAAGATGCCGTAATGATCGATGCCCATTTCCGTGAACACGTCCATGGCTTCTTTACGAATCGGGCCACGACAGATAATCAGCGGTCTTAAGTCGTTACATAAAAAACGCTCACACCACGGCGACCCAGACAGCTTGCCGCGTCGATCGGCGTGAATAAGCGGGTTATTGAGATAGTGCTGAATACCCAAAACGAAGTCTCTCCCAACCACTGATCAATGAAATTCGCGCTGCACCGATTGCATCGGTCCAGGCTGGTAATGACGCAAACAAAACGCCATCTGGCGCGCCAAAACCTGGCGCAAGTCTGCGGGCATAACAATCTCAGAAATGGAACCCAAACTAAGCGCTTCTTCGGGATTCATGATTTCTTGCTCATAGCGCTGAGCCAGACCCGCCTCTTCTGCTTTAATCAGCGCATCAACCGCTAGGGCGGCCTCTTTGCTTGCCTCAGTGACGGACAAACCTTGAGCCACACGAGCCTCGCTCTCAGTTTGAATACGAGTTTCTCGATTCGCACGAATTTTTTTGAGCTCGTCTTTGTACACGTACTCCACGCCCGCCGGTCCCATGACCGCGACTCGAGTTGTCGGCAACGCGACGACAAAATCGGCACCCGTCGCATAATTGTTATAGGACGCATACGCGCCACCAAAGGCATTCCTTACCAATACCAAGAAACGGGGGGTGCGCAGATCGACTATCGCATCCAGCATCGCGCGCCCCGCCTGCACGATGCCCCTGTGCTCCTGCTCTCGACCCGGCAAAAAGCCGGTCGTATCTTCAAGGAAGATCACAGGAATATTGTACAAATTGCAAAAGCGAATAAAACGGGCATTTTTATACGCAGCATCGATGTCAATTTGCCCAGAGGCAACGGCAGAATTATTGGCGACGAACCCCACCACATTACCACCCATGCGCCCTAATGCCGTGACCGTATTGCGCGCTCGATCCGCTTGCGTTTCTAAAAAATCGCCGTGATCACAGAGCTGCTGGATCATAATGCTGATATCAAAGGGCGTATTGAAGCCCGTCGGAGAGTTGAACGCCTTTTTTAAGAGGATATCCACATCAACCGTGCGGCGGTCTATCGGATCAGAGGTTTCCCTGTAGGGAGCCAGCGACTGATTCGAGTCGGGCAAGTAGCGCAACAGCTCTTTTACCTTTCGGAGGGCTGCCACCTCATCCTCAACGACAAAATCGGTCACACCAGTCTGGCTGTGCACCATCGGCCCACCCAGTTCGTCAGGCGTAATATCCTCACCCAACACGCTCTTAACAACGCCCGGCCCAGTCAGTCCGAAAAAAGTCTCCTTAGGCTGAATCAAGAAACTACCTTGGCGAGGCAAATAGCTGCCGCCCCCCGCATTGAAACCAAACATGCACATGATACTGGGCACAATACCGCTGATTTTACGCAGCGCGGTAAAGGCGTCTGCGTAGCCATCAAGGCCGCCGACACCCGCAGGAATATAAGCGCCCGCAGAGTCATTTAAACCGACCACTGGAATCCGACGCTTAGCGGCCAACTCAAAAAGCCGCGCTAGTTTCTTGCCATTCGTGGCATCCATCGATCCCGCGCGCACGGTAAAATCGTGGCCATAAACGGCAACATCGCGTCCATTGACCGACATAATTGCCGTGACCAATGAGGCGCCATCCAGATTCGGCCCCCAGTTTTGGTAGAGCACATGGGGCGTATCGTCAGCCAAATAGCGGATCCGCTCCCAAACTGTCATCCGTCCCTTTAAGTGCTGACGAAGACGATTACGCGATCCGGCCGCCATGAAGGGCTTTTCGCGCAGTTCTGCACCGCGGCGCAGCGTTGCCTCGTAACGGCCAGCAGGCTCAGTCTCAACCGGAGCGGCTGTAAATGGGTTCTCTAGTGACACGGTCACACCCTCGCGGGTGCCCTTTTCGGTACCATTGTTCATTGACAGGCTCTCAGATAAAAAACGTTGCGCTTTCATGCATAGCGACGCGGTGCAACCAATAAGTGTACACCGCGCTGTCCATAGACCGCGACATTACTTATCCTTACCGCTTCCTGTCAATTTTGCCCCTGTTGGTCGAAGGGTTATTTATGTCGCTCACAGAGCACATCATTTCACTGCCTTTTGAGGCTAGCTTGATCGAATGGGCGAGCTTATTTGCTCACTTGCCCGGCTTCGCCTACCTAGACAGTGGCAATCAAACCGGTGGCACCGAGCGAGAATTACTCACAGCCCTCCCAAGTGCTCGCCATACCTTGCAGCAGTATTCAGGTGATATGAGCCGTTGGATGGAAGCGATCGAATCAGCGCTCGCTCACGCCCACCGCTCGGATGAAGCCGCGCAATCCTCCGATAACATGGGGGGCTGCATCGCCATCGGTCACCTCGATTACGATACCCCCGCTCGCTATCTCGTTGGCGAGGCAGCTGAACCTGGCGCGTCGGCGGCACATGTTTACCACTGGGTAATGGTGTCGGATTTTGCCGCACATTCGACCCAGGTGGTGTTCCACCCCGACTGCTCCGAGGCGACTCGACGCGCCGTCAGTGCCATTTTGCAGCGTGGCAAGGAGACGTTGCAAAATGACGACACCAGGGAGCAAGCCGCCTTTTCGATCAGCGCACGCTTTGAGCCCTCCATCAGCAAAATCGCTTATCGCGACGCTATCCGCCGCATTCAGGACTATATCGTTGCGGGCGATTGCTACCAGGTAAACTACGCACAACGCTTTGCAGCAACACTACAAGGCGATACCTGGGCGGCTTATCGGGCAGTACGAGACAAGCTGGCAGGGGGCTTCTCTGGCTTCTTGCGCCACGGAGAGGACCACGCGATCCTGTCGCTGTCCCCCGAGCGCTTCTTACAAATCCACAACGGCGTGATCACGACACAGCCCATCAAAGGCACCGCTCCTCGACACCTTGATGTCACCGCCGACCGGGCATCAGCCGCCTCACTGCTGAGATCAGATAAAGATCGCGCCGAGAATGTCATGATCACCGATCTCTTGCGTAATGACTTAGGTCGGTTCTGTGAGGCGGGCTCTGTCAAGGTCACTGAGCTGTGCGGTCTCTACAGCTTTGACAATGTCCACCATTTGATCAGCACGATTACCGGGCAAGTCGCCAGCGGCATCAGTGCTGGCACCGTCATGATTGCCTCATCACCCGGCGGTTCGATTACCGGCGCACCCAAAAAGCGAGCGGTCGAAATTATCGCCGAACTGGAGCCACATGCTAGGGGGGCCTATTGCGGCTCGTTGTTCGCGATGACTGGTGACGGCTGGCTGCAAAGTAGCATTGCCATCCGCACACTCGAGGCCAAAGGCACCTCACTCTATTGCTGGGGCGGCGGCGGCATCACGGCCAGCTCTCACTGGGAAGCCGAGTACCAGGAAACACTCGATAAAATCGGGCCAATTATGCAGGCCCTAGAGGCTCATCATTAATGCTCAGGGAGTTCGATACCCTCGTATAAAGCGATTCTGTCGACGAGCTTCGCCCTCGATAGCGCCTCCTGAACCAGCTCTCGCCCCAAGTGCGGTGCCAGCTCATGGATAAAATCATGCATATAACCTCGCAAAAAGGTCCCCTTGCGGAATCCGAGGCTGGTCACAGAGGTGGCAAACAGGTGAGAGGCATCAATCTTCACAAGATCATGGTCCAGTTGCTCGTCATAGGCCATGCCCGCAATGAGTCCAATACCTAGACCGAGCCGAACATAGGTCTTGATGACATCGGCATCGACTGCGGTAAAAACGACTTTGGGCTGCAGGCCTCTATCATTAAAGGCCTCGTCTAACTTCGTCCGACCTGTGAATCCCGTTGTATAGGTCACAATGGGGTGTTCAGCAATCGCCTCTAAAGAGCAATGTTGAAGCGCAGCAAGCGGATGCCCTTTAGGCACTACAACGCAGCGGTTCCAGCGATAACAAGGCAGCGTAATGAGGCTCGACAGTTGATTCAGCGCCTCGGTCGCGATCACAAAGTCCACCTCTCCATCCGCGGCCATCTGCGCAACTTGCGGCGGCGTGCCCTGCTTCATGGCGAGTGAGACGTCGGGATATTGGCGCATAAAGCGCTGAATGATTTCAGGCAGCACGTATCGTGCCTGGGTATGAGTCGTCGCGATCGACAATGTGCCGGATCGCTCGTCAGAGAACTCTTGAGCCACGCGCTTGATCGCGTCGGCCTTACGCAGCATTTCTCCCGCCAACTCTAAAATGACTTCACCAGCCGGTGTGATGTGCGTCAAATGCTTGCCACTGCGAGCGAATACTTCGACCCCCAGCTCATCTTCCAATAGGCGAATCTGTTTGCTGATGCCGGGCTGAGAGGTAAATAAGCTTTGTGCCGTCGCCGACACGTTGAGGTCGTGATGCGCGACCTCCCAGATGTAGCGTAATTGCTGCAACTTCATACTTTCAAGGCTCCTCAGAGCGACTCCTGCCTTAAAAGTCTAGCCGGCTTTGCTCAGGGGATCCAGCTTTTAGTAATAAAAATCTGAATTCTTAGAATGAATTATTTTTTATTGGCGACCCCGTGGGGCACATGACCCGTCGGGACATGATCGCTCGCATGATCACAATGTGCCTGTTGGTCGTCAAAAAAAACATCAGCGCGATAAGCCGTAAGAAACGCTGTTTTGGTCAAGCCGCCAAGAAAAATAGACTCATCAATGCGGATATCCCAGGCACGCAACGTTCTAATGACACGCTCGTGTGCGGGGGCCGAGCGCGCCGTCACCAGCGCCGTCCGCAGTGGTGGATCTTCGGCCGGCAGCGCTTGCTGCAAACGCTGCAAAGAAGACAAAAATTGCTTGAAAGGGCCACCCATCAACGGTTGCTTTCGCGCGGCAGATTCACTGGCCGCAAAAGCGTCAAGCCCCTCCTCTTTGTACACGCGCTCTGCCTCATCCGAAAAAACTACCGCGTCGCCATCGAATGCAATCCGGAGCTGCTCATCTCCCATATCACCGGCCGCTCTGGAAACCAACGTCGCTGCCGCCACACCATTAGCCAGTGCGACTCGAACATCCTCGCTCTCAGCCGATAGGAACAACTGACAGCCGAATGCCTCAATGTAACGCCAGGGCGGCTCGCCGCCACAAAAAGCGGCTCGGGTGATACCCAGACCGTAATGCTCGATCGAATTAAAGACCCGCAATCCGGTATCAGCGCTATTACGCGACAGCAGAATCACCTCAATACCGAGGGGCTCGCTGAGTTGCTGATTGAGCGCCAGCAACTTTTTCACCATCGCGAAGGCCTGACCGGGCTCTAAAATATCGTCCTCTTTGTCGATCTGATAAGCCGAGTAAGCCTCCAACCCCTCCGTTTGGAAAATATGGTGCGCATCATCCAGATTAAAAAGTGCTCGCGATGAAATGGCGATCACCAGCTTTTGCGCACCCATGCCGGCCATCAGATTGCATCGCCCTTCACGTCATCGGCGTGACGCGTAAAGTACGATTTGGACAAGCTAAACACCACCGGCGACAACAGCAGCAAAGCAATTAAATTGGGGATGGCCATGAAGGCATTCAGCGTATCCGCTATCAGCCAAATTAAACCCAAATCGGTTGCCGCGCCCAAGGGAATCGCCAGCACCCAGAGCACCCGAAATGGCATGATGCCCCGGGTACCAAACAAATAGACCACACAGCGCTCGCCATAGAACGACCAACCGATCATGGTAGTCGTTGCAAATAACACCACCCCTACCGTGACAACCAGCTCGCCGCCAGGAATCGCCGAGCCGAAGGCAGAAGCGGTCAAGCTAGCGCCGGAGATGCCCGACTCCAATACACCCGTCAGCATAATGACGAGACCCGTCATCGTGCACACCACCAAGGTGTCAATAAACGTGCCCAACATCGCAATGAGGCCCTGTTCGACCGGCTCATTGGTCCGCGCAGCCGCATGTGCTATCGGCGCGCTCCCCAGACCCGCTTCGTTGGAAAAGATTCCCCGCGCCACACCGAAGCGGATCGCCGCCCAGACGCTTGCGCCAGCGAAACCGCCCGCCGCCGAAGCGCCATGAAAGGCGCTATCAATGATGGTACCCAATGCCTCGGGAACTTGCTCGATATTGAGACCAATGACTACTGCGCTCATCGCGACATAGGCAATCGCCATCACCGGCACCACCGCACTCGCCGTAGCGGCAATCCGTCGAATACCCCCTAAAATGACAGCGCCCACGATCACCATGAGCACCAGGCCCGTGATCAGCCAATGGACCTCAAACTGGTCCCCCAGTACTTGAGCCACTGAATTGGATTGCACGGTGTTGGCTAACCCAAACCCCGCCATTGCCCCGAACAGCGCAAACGCGCCACTGAGGAGGGCAAAACGCGGACCAAGGCCATTACGGATGTAATACATGGGACCGCCGCTGAATCCGCCGAGGTCGTCCTGCTCACGATAGCGAACGGCAAGCACCGCCTCAGCATATTTCATGGCCATACCAAACAGTGCGGTCAACCACATCCAGAACAGCGCTCCAGGGCCCCCTAGTGTCATGGCGGTCGCGACACCCGCAATGTTGCCCGTGCCGATGGTGGCACTCAACGAGGTCATTAAGGCCCTAAAGGGCGGAATATCGCCATCCCCCTGACCTTTGAAACCGCCGAGCAACAACCGAAAAGCAAACCCCAGCTTACGCCATGTCAAAAGGCCCAAACCGAGCGTCAGGAAAATACCGGTGCCCAGTAGCAACACCTGCATCGGTACCCCCCAAGCCCACGCATTCACTTCAGTAATCACCGCTTCCACTTACCTGCTCTCCTTCAATCTCACGGCGCACCCCTCATCGCGGTAACAGCCGGGACTTCATTGTTAGATCTTACTCGCCCTTCTCAAGCCGTCTACAACCGATCACGCTGCACCGGTCATGCGCCACGACGCTTTGGTACCGGGCCTTCAATGCGTAACCGAAGCGCTTGCAGCAGCTCTGAGCAGCTGAGCCTCGTGAGAGAAGAGGCCAAAAATACCCCCTGTATGCAAAAAGACGATATCGTCGACGCCATCATAATGTCCCGCTTCAATATCAGTGATCAGGCCATGAAATGCCTTACCCGTATAGACGGGGTCTAACGGAATTCCCTCGAGACGCGTCAGCTCGGCGATCAGCGCATAAATCGCCGGGTCCGCTCGGCCATAGCCCGGCCCTACCGAATGGTCCCGAGTGTTTGGCACCAACGAGATATCTGGTAATTGCGGCCATCGCAACACTGACGCCCGCCAGTCAGCCGAGACTCGGACATTAAACCAATCACTGTCATCACAGACCGCATAGCCCACGACTGATACAGGCAGTTCGTGCAATACCGCGCCGGCCGTCAATCCTGTTTGGGTCCCGGCAGAGCCAGTGGCGAGGGCGACTGTAGCGCGATCAATGCCCGCTGTGATCAAGTCTCCGCGGAGTTCCTCGGCGGCCGCAATGTAGCCCCATATCCCGAGGCTGTCGCTACCACCTGTTGGAATCAGCAGTGCGGGCCGCCCCGCCTCCAAGCACGCCGCCTCTGCTCTGCCAAAGGCCTCTTTGACACCCCGGCCCCACTGAGCGGATGGCAAAATTTCGTAGCTGGCGCCAGCCAACTGGTCCAATAAGAAGTTGCCCGTGGTCGAGACCGCGTCGTCATCCGCTCGTAATACCACGTGACAGTGCAATCCTAGTTGAGCGGCGATCAGGGCAGTCGCGCGACAATGGTTACTTTGCACGCCACCGCAGGTCACCAGCGTTGTCAAACCCTCGGCCTGAGCATGGGCAGCAATGAACTCTAACTTACGTACTTTGTTACCGGTCAACGCGGAGCCGGTCAGATCGTCCCGTTTTATCCAGATGCGCTTACCTGCACCCCAACGCGCCGATGCCCTGGGCAGCAGATGCAAAGGCGTCGGGAGCCTCGCCAAATTCAGGCGAGGCGGATACTCAATCAGACTGAACGCCAACAGACTTCAGCGTACCCTTAGGCAACACGGAGGTCACATGAATCTTCTGAAACTTCAGCTCTACGCCATTACCAACCGAGAGGACTAAGTAGTTGTCGTCGACCGCGCTAATCTTTCCCATCATGCCTGAGGAGAGGGCCACTTCATCGCCCTTCTGCAGCGCCGTCACCATCGCGCCGTGTTCTTTTTGTCTTTTACGCTGCGGACGAATAGTCGTGAAATACATGAACAACAAAATACCAACCATCATTAACGGCAGAAACAATCCACCACCTTGAGGCTGCTCCGCCGCGGCTTGCGCATAGGCATTAGAAATAAACATAAACACTTCTCCTTAAGGAAGGCGACACTCTAAGGCCTGAGCCCCTATTCAACAATATGTGGCCGCTAATCGAATCAACAACCGTCGCACTGCCATCTTGACCTCAACGCTAAACGGATCATGCGTCGAGGGAAAGATCAAAATCAATCGTCAGCGGCGCATGATCGGAAAAGCGCTCGTCGCGATAGATTGATTGGCGGAGGCCTTTGCCCGAGAGGCCCGGTGTGGCTAGCATGTAATCGAGTCGCCAACCGACGTTGTTGGCCCATGCTTGTCCACGGTTTGACCACCAGGTATACAAGTCGGGCTGGTCTGTTATTTCCCTGAAAATATCAACCCACTTGAGGTCATCGTAAATACGATCCAACCACTCGCGCTCATGGGGCATGAACCCAGAGTTTTTGCGGTTGCTGCGCCAATTTTTCAGATCAATATTTTGATGACACGTATTCCAATCGGCGCAAATGATGAACTCTCGTCGCTTGCGGCGTAACGCGGCCATGTGATCATAAAATGGCTCCATGAAACCATCCTTTCGGCCTTGCGCTATTGGTGACGCTGATCCCGACGGAACATACAGAGACACAACGCTCAGCCCGGGAAAATCAACCTGCAGGTACCGCCCTTCCGAATCGACAATGTCCCAATCCAAACGCGTAATCACCCTCTGCGGCTTATGCTTAGCAAACACCGCTGTGCCCGCGTATCCCGGACGCTCCGCTTCGTTATAAAAACAGTGGTAGCCCTTAGGGTAAAAGGCTTGGTCTGTCAGTTGCACTTCCTTCGCTTTGATTTCCTGAATGCACACAACATCAGCCCGCTGCTTAGCAAGCCAACGGAAGAACCCTTTTCGTTCCGCCGCTCTGATGCCATTGGTATTGCATGTGATCACTCGAAACATCGCGCCGGCGCTCCTGCTTATTCAACTCGCGTTAGGCGTGCAGTCAAACAAACATCACCCGCCATGACAACTGAGCCGGCGAGCACAGGAGGCTTTTCATCGATCTGCCGCTGCCTTGTCGTCATCGACCCCCCAACACAACCCAACGAGATCGACTCGGAGCGTCGCAGAGGGCTCGCGATCACACGACCTCATGAGGACACCTGTTGACCGCATTTTGCCAAGATTTGACGCCCTGACAGGCCGGTGTTTGAGCCTGCTGAGCCACACACGCTAAACTGCCGCAACGAAATCCGGGAGAGCGAATCATTGTGCGCATTACCCTGCTCGCCAATCGAGATTTGCACAGTAACTATGCGCTGAATCTACTGCTACCGCGGCTGACCAATGATCACTCGCTAACGCTGCTTCTGTCCGACACAGTTGGCGGCAGCTCGGCTCAACAAGCGGACCTCCAGTGGCTGCACTTTCTCGAGCAGACACTGTGTAATGACGTCCTATTTCCTACTCTGGATCGCGTTGGTGCAACGGGCGAGTTACTCACTTTTTCAGCGCTTGGAACCTTCTTAGAGCACCCCTGGGCAAGCCTCAACAATCCCAATAGCGAAGCAGGCCTCGCCGCCTTGGCCGCGAGCAATCCAGATCTTGTACTTTGCCTCCGCTATGGTCGCATCTTGCAACCTACCGCTATCAGCATACCGCCGCGAGGGGTCCTGAACTTGCACTCCGGTCGACTACCCCAATACCGCGGGGTCATGGCCACCTTCCGCGCCATGTTAGCCGGTGACTCCCTGCTGGGCACAACCCTACACTGGATAGAAGATGCCTCCATCGACACAGGAGGCATTGTTAACATTCACTCAAAGTCACTTGACCCTCAACGGTGTTATCTCGGCAACGTCTTGTCACTCTATGACACGGGCTGCGCAGCCATCATCGACGCCCTCCATGCACTCTCGGCCAATCAGAATCTCGCGCGCTATCCAGCAAGGGGCGCTGGCGATTACTTCAGCTTTCCTAGCGCGTCAGACTGCCGTGCTTTCCGCTCTGCCGGCTACCTTTGGGCGGAACCCGCCTTTTTAGCGACCGTATTGCAGCGTTACCAGCCGCCTGTCGAAACGGGTATTGCGCTTGGCTTACCTCCGATCGATTTATCCGAAGCGGGACTGTTAACACTTTATCGCGCCGCTGTTCACCCTTAGTCTGCTCGAGAGTGTTGTCGCCCGCCCTAGCTGCCGCTTTACGGCATGGGACCCTAACGCGTGAATCGTTTTCGCAAAATGGGGATTGATCCTTCCCAAGGCAGCGCAAAAGAGGCTGGCCCGACGGATTGAATCGGGGTTTAAAGCGAATTCCCGGGTAATATGCTGATCGCCCTGATTAATATCCAGATTTAAAGTGTTGTTATCACTACAGTTATTAGATTCTGTCTCCGCGCGGCGTAAATATTGCATTTTGCTTTACATTTATCGCATTATGCGACATACTCGCTCCAAGTCAGGATGACAGGCGACAATTCAGGCGGCCAAGGACGGCCATAACCCCAGGGCCTGAAAACACTTCGGGGCACGAACTGCCCCGTTTTTTTTAGAAACAGCACCTCCCCACCCGCACCAGCCCGGTTCCAGACACACCATTCAACCAAAACAGCGCCGCTAACACACGGCGGCACAGCATCCGCAGCAGTTGGGCACAAATACTCAAGTGGCGTCCGCCCCCGAACCTTTGCGCACCCGCGAGGCGATGCCTACCTCGGTCGACTGCGCCAAGGCGCACCAAGTGGCGAATATTAGTGGGCTGGCTCTGGTTGGCCCCAACTCGGGTGTGCGCGTCCTTTACAACTCAAGTCCACCGTCACGCCCGCGGAACCGTGATGAACTGCGGTGCCACCCTGAGACGCCGGCGTCACCTTTTTTGCTTTGCCCATGAAGGGTGAGAATGGTTTCGGTGTTGGGGTGGCTGACGGGTCTTGAACCCGCTACCTCCGGAGTCACAATCCGGTGCTCTACCTGGTGAGCTACAGCCACCAACAAAAAACCACCAGCCTATGCACTGGTGCGGTTATCCGAAGGCCTCTTACAACGCCTACCGAAAGTAAAGTGGTCGGGGAGGAGGGATTCGAACCCCCGACATCCTGCTCCCAAAGCAGGCGCGCTACCAGACTGCGCTACACCCCGAAACGGAGAGAAACCCCTCCGCGCGGCGGGAGTTTACCGACATTGACAATATTGGGCAATGCGAAAGGAAATGCTTTTGTCTGATCACGAATTCTGGAAGAATCCCCGCCCTTATAAGAAGGAGAATGGACATGACCGCAACAATACTCGACGGCAAACACGTTGCTCAGCTCACAGAAGCGGCTTTGGCCGAGCGCGTAAGCAACATTAAAAGCCACTCTGATGGCAGAACACCCGTTTTAGCCACCATCTTGGTGGGCGATGATCCGGCGTCCGCGACTTACGTGAAAATGAAAAGTAACGCCTGCCAACGCATTGGCATGGAGTCGCTGGCGATCGAGCTGCCGGCTTCGACCAGCACTAACGACTTACTGAGACAAATAGAGGAACTCAACCTCAATCCCGATGTGCACGGCATCTTGCTGCAGCACCCGGTCCCCTCGCAGATTGATGAACGCGCATGCTTTGACATGATTGCGCTTGAGAAAGATGTCGATGGCGTGACGTGCTTAGGATTTGGACGAATGGCGATGGGGGAATCTGCCTATGGTTGTGCTACCCCACAAGGCATCATGCGGTTACTAGAACACTACGAGATCGGGCTGTCAGGACTCCACGCCGTCGTGGTTGGCAGGAGCCCTATTCTCGGCAAGCCAATGGCAATGATGCTCCTCGAAGCCAATGCCACGGTCACCATCTGCCACTCACGCACTCGCGACCTAGAGAGTCATGTGCGCCAAGCGGACCTGATTGTCGGCGCAGTGGGCAGACCCGAGTTCATTCGGGCAGATTGGATTAAAGACGGCGCAGTGGTCGTCGATGCGGGCTACCACCCCGGCGGAGTCGGTGACATCGAGCTGCAACCGCTGCTAGAGAGAGCGAGCGCCATCACACCGGTTCCCGGCGGCGTCGGTCCGATGACCATTAATACACTGATTCAACAAACGGTGCAGTCGGGAGAGAAGTCTCTCGCCTAGCGAGCCACCTAACCCCGACGCCGCCATTGCGTGCCGTCGGGGCCATCATCCAGCAATACGCCCTGCTCTTCTAACGTCTGACGGATCTCATCTGCCCGATCAAAATCGCGGCTGCTGCGCGCCAGCAAACGCTCTTGTATCAGCGCCTCAATCTCTTCTGCAGTAGGGCCTTCCTGCCCGACCCCTCGCTGAAACCACGCCTCGGGGTCTTCGCTAAGGAGTCCCAACAGCGCTCCGCCGACCAACAATTCTGCCTTCGCCTCCGCAATCGCCTTGGCGTCAGACGCCTTGTTCAGCGTCTTTGCGGCCGCATACAGTGCGGCGATCGCCTCAGGGGTATTGATATCATCGAGCAATGCATCATAGACCGCAGTCTCGACAGTCTTGAGCTCAGTGGAGTCGATCCCCGCATGCGGTCTAAGTGCACCATAAAACGCGTCTAAAGCATCTTGCGCACTCTCCAGCACTTCCACAGAAAAATTGAGCGGAGAGCGGTAATGAGCCGTCAACAGCGCGAAGCGGAGCACCTCGCCGGGGTAGCGCCCCCCCAACTCCCGCACGGTCCGCACATTGCCCAGGGACTTGGACATCTTTTCCCCGTCCATATCAACGTAAGCGTTGTGCATCCAATAGCGAACGAAGTCATCGTCGTAAGCACAACAGCTTTGCGCGCGCTCATTCTCGTGGTGAGGAAAGATCAGATCACGCCCGCCAGCATGGATATCAATACTCCCTCCTAGATGCGCCCTAATCATCGCGGAGCATTCTAAGTGCCAACCGGGCCGACCTCGCCCCCAGGGACTCTCCCAACCGGGCTCAGCCGGGCTGGAGGGCTTCCACAGCACAAAATCGCCCGAATGGCGCTTATAACCGGCCACCTTGACTCGGGCGCCGGCCAGCATGTCGTCGAGGTTTCGGTGGCTCAGCGCCCCATAACTCGGCATTGATTCGACAGAAAACAACACATGCTCCGCCTCCACATAAGCGTGGCCGCGCTCGATCAGGCGCTCAGTCAAAGCAATCATCTCCGGAATATGCTCCGTCGCCATCGGCTCGATCGAAGGGGGGAGCGCATTTAGCAACGCCATGTCCTCGCGATACGCGGTGGTGAACTCTCGAGACACCTCACCGATATCACAGCTCCGTTCCACCGCCGCCTGAATAATCTTGTCGTCGATATCGGTAATGTTGCGGGCATAAACCACGTTGCCATAGCGCGCAGACAACAGGCGATAAAGGCAATCAAACACCACCACCGGTCTCGCGTTCCCAATATGAGCGTAGTTATAAACGGTCGGACCGCAGACATACATCGTGACGCGGCCCTCATCGATTGGGGAAAAGACCTCCTTCGCGCCCGACGCCGTGTTGTAAACCCTTAGATCAGCCATTGGATGCAGACCAATTATCGCGGAGCCCAATGGTCATATTGAACACAGGCGCCTCGCTTTGGTGCTCGTAACGATCGGCCACAAAATAGCCCTCACGTTCAAACTGATAGACCTGCTCAGGCAACGCTTTTACGAGCATGGGCTCTATCACCGCATCCTGCATCACCACGAGGCTCTCGGGATTCACTGCTTCCAGGATATCATCACAGCGCCCTGGGGCTTCCTGCGAAAATAATCGGTCATAGCATCTCACGACGGCCGGCACACCGTGCTCAGCTGATACCCAATGAATGACGCCCTTGGGCTTGATACCGTCGTCTGGATCAGCACCCGGCTCTTCCGTGACACAGCGCGCATAGACGTGTGTCACAGTGCCGCAGGCGTCTGTCTCGCAACGCTCTCCTTCGATTACTAGCGCACCTCGCAGCCGAACACGCTTGCCTAAAACGAGCCGCTTAAACTGCTTGTTGGCAGATTCTCGAAAATCTTGGCTGTCGATGAACAGCTCCCGGGTTAACGTTACTTCGCGCAGCCCAAACGTTTCATCGGCAGGATGATTGGGCACAGACAACACTGATTCACTGGGCAAATTAGTGAGGGTTAAGCGCAGGGGGCGCAGCACGCACATGGCTCGGGGAGCCATCTTATTAAGGCGGTCACGGACCGCACTCTCCAGCATCGCCACGTCAACAATACTATCGGAGCGAGAGGTGCCGACCTCTTCACAGAAGTGGCGGATCGCCGCCGCCGGATAGCCTCTCCTGCGCAGCCCTGCAATCGTGGGCATGCGGGGATCATCCCATCCCGTCACGACATTGGCATCGACCAACTGTTTCAACTGCCGCTTACTCGTTATCGTGTAACTCGTATTCAGTCGCGCAAACTCAATCTGCCGCGGAGTATGCGGCACCGGCAAGTGCTCGATAAACCACTCATATAACGGGCGATGGTCTTCGAATTCGAGGGTGCAGATCGAGTGGGTAACTCCCTCGATTGCATCCTCTTGTCCGTGAGCAAAATCGTAAGTCGGATAGATCGTCCAATCCGTGCCGGTTTGGTGATGTGCAACGTGACGAATCCGGTACAAAATAGGATCGCGAAGATTCATGTTGGGCGCGGCCATATCAATCTTTGCCCGCAAGACCTTTTCACCTTCAGCAAACACTCCCGCCCGCATCTGCTCAAACAGCACTCGGTTTTCTGCGGCTCCACGCTCACGAAAGGGGCTGTTCTGACCCGCCTCAACCAGAGAGCCGCGATAGCGTCTCGCTTCCTCCGCAGACAGGTCGCAAACATAGGCAACCCCACTATCAATTAAATGCAGCGCCCATTGATAAAATTGCTCAAAATAGGACGAGGCGAACCGCACCTCCCCACTCCACTGGTATCCCAACCAACGGACATCCTCTTCAATAGAGTCAATAAACTCTTGGCTCTCTTTCTCGGGATTGGTGTCGTCAAAACGAAGATGACAGCGCCCACCAAACTGCTCAGCAAGGCCAAAGTTGACGGTGATCGACTTCGCATGACCAATATGCAGGAAGCCATTGGGCTCGGGAGGGAACCGTGTCACCACCTCGCGAGTCCGACCCGCCTCAAGATCAGACTGAATTTGTGTACGCAAAAAATTACTGCGCAATTCCGCTGACATACCGACTCCCCCAATTTGAGGCCGCTACTATACCAATCCGTTGCTGGCCATGGCAGAGCATCCCAGTGTGTTTAATACAAATTTGGGATCGCAACCCCACAACAACTCAGGTAGGATTCGCGCTTTCCTAACGACCCATTGAGGACGACATGCCAACAGCGCACGTAACCATCGCCACGACCGTCGGACAGATGACACTGGAACTAGACGCCGACAATGCGCCTAAAACAGTCGAGAACTTTCTTGCTTACGCAACCAGCGGCTTTTATGACGGCACGATTTTCCATCGCGTTATTAATAATTTTATGATTCAAGGCGGCGGATTTACCACTGACATGGAGCAAAAGCCCACTCAGGCTCCCGTCGATAATGAAGCGAATAACGGTCTGAAAAATGAGCGTGGCACCATTGCAATGGCGCGGACTCAAGACCCCCACTCCGCAACGGCACAGTTTTTTATCAATGTGCAAGATAACGACTTCCTGAACCACACCGGCGAGAACATGCAGGGCTGGGGCTACACCGTCTTCGGTAAAGTCACGCAAGGCGAGGAAGTGCTCGATAAAATTCGCTCCGTGCAAACTGGTAGCCAGGGC
>Ga0233432_10001873_pt1 | contig 20027 bp, 16 predicted proteins | sample SI_122_August201_6_FD_179870 | JGI IMG/M metagenome (GOLD analysis project Ga0233432, IMG submission 179870) | Seawater microbial communities from Saanich Inlet, British Columbia, Canada - SI_122_August2016_10_MG | ecosystem: Environmental > Aquatic > Marine > Inlet | place: Canada: British... | reverse complement strand
CTTGTCATCGTAATCGGCCTCGAGCAATGCTTTGCCGAAATCACTCTTTCTATTCGGGTGCGACAATACTCCCGCCGATTTTTCCACCGCCATCAAGCCATTGACATCGCACGCGACCAGCCGAACACCCTTCGTCCACGGCAAAACTCGCGCTCTCGATAATTCACTCACTCCTCGAAATCCAAGCCCATTCGCACCAGCCTGACAACCCGTTTCGGCAACAAGGTTTCGTGAAGCGCCTTGGTTTTAAGAATTACTTTCAAACCCAAGATAGATCGATATTATCCAAATCCTAGCTTGGCTAACGCTAAAGCTTCGCTAATTTACGACATCATGGACTCACCCAGAGAGCTTTCTGACGCGCTTAAGTCGATCGGCCAAGAAACGCTGAACGTCGATTTGAGCGACGACGACGCAACACTCGAAAACATATCTGTTGCGGATCTACGCAAGGCTCTCGAAGCCGCCCACACCCTCGGGCAACAGGGTGAGCAGAAAAGGGAGATTGAATCGACTCTTCTTTTCTGGCAATTGATGGAATCGCTTCCCGACCACGTTTTCTTCAAAGACCGGCGGAGTAGATTCACCTGTATCAACCACTCCCTCGCCCAATTTTTCGGGTTCAATCACCCCGACGAAGCGATCGGCAAATCTGATTTCGACCAATTCCAAAAGGAATACGCTACCGCAAAATTCGAAACCGAACAAGAAATCATCAAAACCAGACAGGGCTGGTATTTCAGAGAAGAAAGAGATCTGCACAGCGATGGTAGAGAAAAATGGGTACTCACCACTAAACTGCCTTTATACGATCTCAACGGCGATATCTGCGGAACGTTCGGACTCTCCCGCGACATTACCGACCAAAAACGTGCTGAACTCGAACTCGATCGGCAGCATCATCTTCTAGACGCTATAATAAAGATCATGCCTTGTCGCATCTTCGTGCGCGACGCCAACGACCGTTTCCTCATGATCAACGAAGAATACCGAAAAGCATTCGACCTGAAAACGCGGGAAGAAGTGGTCGGCAAAAAACTCTCGGAAATTCGCGACAACGATCAAGCCCGACGGATCGAGGACATAGACGCAGAAATTATCCGAACCGGTAAACCCGTTATAAACGACCTCGAGTTTAATCAAAGCCTCCTCGGGAAACAACGCTGGGTACTCAATTCAAAAGTTCCCCTCATGGGCTTAGACGGCAAACCCGAAGGCATCGTAGGCATGACCCACGACATCACCGAACAAAAGCACGCTGAAGAGCAGGCTCGAGCCACCGGTGAAGTGCTCGCTAAGAAAAATCAGCAATTCGAAACCGAACTGCTCGTGGCTCGCCAACTCCAAGAGCAACTCATGTCCATGGGATTCGACGACCGTCCGATGTTGAAGCGAAGCGGTAAGCGTTGGAAGCTTGAAGCCAGCTATCTCTACACGCCGAGCCATCACCTCGCGGGCGATTTCTTTTACTTAATCCCGATTAGCGAAAACCAACTCGGCATTCTCGTTTGCGACGTCATGGGCCACGGCATCAAAGCCGCCCTTGTCACAATGCTCATTCGCGGTCTAATGCTCGAAACGCCCGTCCTCCTCGGTGAACCCGACAAAGTCCTCCAACATCTCAACGAAGCACTCACCGCCCTCGCCGAAGACGAGAGGTTTCCACGGTTCGTTACTGCCCTATATACGGTCATCGATCTTGATAATGGCGAAGTTCGTCTCGCAAACGCCGGCCACCTAGCCCCCATTTGGCGCGTACAAGACACCTCCGGCACTCACTTCGAGCTCTGCCCTGTCGAAAAAATCGGCCCGGCACTTGGGCTCATTCCTGAAGAGATATTTAACTCCAATCAATTCCTGCTTACAGACATGACCGAGATTCTCTTTTTCACAGACGGCATCATTGAACAAAAAACGAAAAGCGGAGAAGAATGGGGAGTCGAAAACCTAGAAGAAGCAGTGCTCGACCATGAAAGCGACGAATTGCCTGAGCAACTTCGCGCCATCGCCGAAGAACTCAAAGAAGTCGCAGGAGCAAAAGAACTTTCAGACGACGTTTGCATTATCGCCGTCCGCCTTTCTCCAACCGAACAATCAAGCTAGACCAAAACAATCCCCTCTATTTATGCTCACTGTTATTTCGCCTGCCAAAACGCTTAATTTCGAAACGCCCAGTGCCTGCACTGATTTCACCCGGCCAAAATTTCTGTCGCAATCTCGAAAGCTAATCCAAATATTGGGTACGAAAACGAACGAAGATATAAAGTCTCTGATGTCGCTCAGCGACAACCTAGCGGAGCTCAATGTCGATCGATATCGCAAGTGGAAAGCCCCCGCAAAAATTGGAGCAACCGCTCGTCAGGCAATCTACGCCTTCATGGGCGACGTCTACCAAGTCCTTGATTTCTCATCATTGAAACCCAGCGACAGAACCTTCGCCCAAGACAACCTCCGCATACTTTCCGGGCTCTATGGAATTCTCAAACCACTCGATCTTATTGCTCCTCATAGACTAGAGATGGGAACCTCCCTCTCAAACGAATACGGACGCTCTCTTTACGCATTTTGGGGAGATACTCAAACCCGCTTCATCAATCGTGAAATCAAAAACCACGACAACCCAACGCTACTCAACCTAGCATCGGACGAATACTTTAAAGTCATCAAACCCAAAACGCTTAAAGCGAGAATCGTTACTCCACGCTTTCTCGATTCAAACGACGGAAAGACCTACAAGGTCATGAGTTTCTACGCCAAACGAGCCCGCGGAGCAATGACCCGATGGGTCATCGAAAACCGGATCGATAGCTCAGAACAAATCGTCGAATTCAAAGCCGATCGTTACCGCTACGACTCAAAACGCTCCGAGGAGAACCAACCCGTCTTCACGCGCTCTCACGCTTAGCAAAGCCTAGGGTCGTTCAAAAAACCTAGGGCATACGCACAGAGGTATACCCGTCAACCCGGCTGAAAAACCATCCAAAACCATGCCGCGCTACGACTTCGCTGCACGCGGGACTCCCGTGGATTTTGCCACACCTCAGTTGTTTGGGCCCAAAAAAACGCCAACCTCTAAAAAGAAACGAGCCTGGCAACCCATTCCAGGTGGGACACGACGTCTCGACGCGATTATTCAGTAACCCCAATCGCTGCTTCCGCACAACGCATTCCATCCAGTGCCGCCGACACGATTCCGCCAGCGAAACCAGCCCCTTCGCCACATGGATACAAACCAGCCAGTTCCGGATGCTCCAATGTATCCGAATCTCGAGGTATTCGAACGGGCGAACTCGTTCTCGTCTCAAAACCGACCAATATCGCATCTTGAGTCACGAATCCGTTCATCAGTTTTCCGAATTCCCTCAATCCTCCTTGAATTCTAACTGCAATATCCCTCGGAAGCAGCTCGTGAATCGGAGCTGGAGTTAAACCGGGAACGTAACTCGTATCAGGCAAATCTTGCGAATCTCGATTCTTCAAGAAATCCCGCATCCGCTGGGTAGGAGCCTTTTGCTTGCCACCGCCAGCTTGGGAACCGATTTGCTCCAATTGTTTTTGATAAGCCATACCCGCCAAAACACCATGCTCTTCTTGAAAATATTCCGTGTCTTCCGGCTCGATGGTTACCACGAAACCGCTATTCGCAAACGGCGAATCGCGACGCGCCAAAGACATGCCATTGACTACGACCTCATCATTCTCCGTCGCAGACGGAACGATAAACCCGCCTGGACACATGCAAAACGAATGGACTCCTCGATCAAGAATCTTCGTTGCCAGACTATAGCTCGCTGCCGGTAACATCGCGTGCCGCGTTGCCACTCGCTTAATTGAATACTGGATACTATCGATTAATGCCTGAGGATGCTCGATTCGCACGCCCATCGCAAATGGCTTCTGCTCGAGCCGCACACCCTCCTTGACCAATAGGCGATAAATATCTCTCGCGCTATGCCCCGTCGCCAAAACCACAGCGTCACCCACAAACTCACGACCATCTTGGGTAAACACGCCTCGCAAACGCTTACCCTCCGCATCGCGAATCAAACCTTCCACGCAAGCTTCAAAATGAACTTCGCCTCCGCTCTTCAAAATTGTCTCACGCATCGAACGCACGACATTCGGCAATAAATTCGAACCGATATGCGGATGCGCATCAATTAGTATTTTAGGCGGAGCCCCGTGCTCCACAAACGTCTCGTAAACTTTGCGGACGGGACCTCGCTTGGTCGCTCGGGTGTACAACTTACCATCGGAAAACGTACCTGCGCCGCCTTCCCCGAAACAATAATTCGAATCTTCGCCAACCTGTCCTTCTTGTAATATCGGTGCCAAATCGAACCGACGAGCGATCGCGTCTTTTCCCCGTTCAAGCAAAACCGGTTTCCAGCCAAGCTCGATCGCCTTCAAAGCCGCGAACATTCCAGCCGGTCCCATCCCGACGATGACCAAGCGTTTCGCATCGCTGCTAGCATCCGGATAGTCAGGCGAATACTCCTTTTCAGGAGGCAAAGAACCGCCAACGGAAACCTCTAGCCGGAGCTGAACTTTGATACGCGCACGGCGGGCATCGATAGAATGCTTCTTCAAACGAATCTCGCCAATAGCGGCAGCGTCGATCTCCAACTGCTTAGCAGCCTCTTCCCGCCAAAGCGATTCGTCATCCGACTGTTCAAGAGGGAGCATTAGACTAATTGTGTGAAATCTCGGTTCATTCATGGCTCAACCGCAACAACTGATACAAGCCTCATCCCCCGTCCAGCTCAAAGCGAAGCGTAGGAAATTCGACTTATCTCGATGCGAGAAAATCGCGGCACGTAACAAGCCACTCTCCCACTGCTCTTGCCAAACCCAGACTCCCTCCCCAAACTCCCCGATTCTAAAGCATGAGTACATTATTCAGTAATTTCATAACGGTTTTCGAAGCCGTAGCCCAGATCGGCGTCGTCATGCTGTTCGCCGGATGGCTGGTTAGGCGCAACATCATCCCAGCTGGAGGAGTTAAACTCATTTCCGATGTAGTCATCAACGTCTTCCTGCCCTGCCTCATTTTCTCGAACATCGTCGTTCGCTTTCAACCTTCGGAATTCACAGGTTGGTGGCTCCTACCTCTTTCGGCAACGCTTCTTCTTTTGATCGGCTGGTCCATCGCCCAGATCCTATTCTGCAAGGCAGGCGAGGCCCGCCGCGAGCTTATCCCGTTAGCCTTCTTACAAAACGCGGCGTACCTCGTCCTTCCAATAGGCAAGATTATCCTCAAAGAAGACTTCGATCAATTCGCCCTTTATTGTTTCCTCATCTTGCTCGCAAACAACCCCTTACTTTGGCTAATCGGGAAACACTACCTCAGACGCCGCGAAACGAGAGAAGTTTTCAAATGGCAAAGGCTGCTCAGTCCTCCGATTTACGCTAACATCATAGCCCTTACCCTAGTAATAACTAACCTTCGCGACTTTGTACCAAGCGTAATTACCGAAACCGCTTCCTTTCTGGGCGAAGGCGCCATTCCCATTGCAACCTTCGCGCTCGGTGCATCGCTCGGCAGCCTCAACCTCAATTTTCGCCGCTACCTTAAACCGGGCAGCTTGGTCATCCTCCAAAAGCTCTTCCTCATTCCCGCCACCATCCTTGGAATAATGGCCTTCGTCCCCTGGCTGCGATCCGACCCCATTCTTATCCTGCTGTTCATCCTGCAAGCCGCATCTGCTCCGGCAACCTCGCTCATTCTTCAAAGTAAAAGCTACAGCGACAACTCCGAACGTGTCGGCACCATCATCGTAATGTGCTACATCGTATGTATCATTTCAATACCTCTCTGGGTAGCCATCGCCCAAGCCCTCTACGGCTAGAGAATCAATGCGAATATGAATAATCCGAGTCCGACGGCCTCGAACCGCCTGATAAGTTTCCTGGGGCAACCGAGCCCCCCGGCTCCATTTCTCTCTCGTCTCAATATATCATTTTCAACGTTCACTCTCCTATGCCATCGCGCGGAAGACATCAAAGCACATCCAAAGAATGCCACCAGGCCATGAAAAAGATCGAAGCGATAGAGGGAGTCATCGGCGTCATCATAGGACGCTCCTATGGTGGAAAATCGCTCGGCAAAACCAGTCGCACCGGAGCCGTTAAGATCCAACGAAAACAGTCTGGCGGCCTCAAGGCAGTCACCCAAACCGCCAAAGGCCTCCAGGAACTCTTCATTCGAACCGAAGCTAACGCTGAAGACGGGGTAATCGAAGCAATCGAGCAACTGCATTGAACCGTCCAATTTCAATCAATCGCCGCGTATTCGATTCGCCATGCTCGCAAAAACTCGAATTATTAACCGAACAAAATGAGTCACCATCATCACTCTCACGAAGAAACATCCGATCGAGGCCTTCTCTGGGCTGTCGTCATCAACCTCGGTCTATCCATTTTCGAATTCACGGCTGGCATCATTGCCGGAAGCACAGCCCTCATGGCTGATGCCTTGCACAACACAAACGATGCAACAGCCCTCCTCATAGCCTTCATTGCTCGAAGAATTTCCCGCAAAGGAGCAGACCGAGAATACACGTTTGGCTATCGACGAGCCGAGCTCATCGGAGCGATGATCCAGCTTACCGCTCTCATTCTCATCGGACTTTATTTCCTCTACGAAGGAGTCATCCGATTCCTCAATCCAGAAACTATTTTGGGAGGTTGGATGATGGCCGCATCAGGCGTCGCCCTCGTAGTCGACCTCGGAACGGTCTGGTTGCTTTGGGCGATGTCCAAAGGTAGCCTCAACGTCAAAGCCGCTTTCCTTCACAACCTCACTGACGCTACTGCATCGCTCGCGGTCATGGCAGGAGGAGCCGCCGTGTATTGGCTTTCCTGGAATTGGGTCGACCCAGCACTCACGCTGCTCATCGCTGGATACATCCTATACATGTCCATCGGCCTCATTAAACGTACATCCAAGATTTTAATGCAAGCAGCCCCCGAAGGCCTCGATCTCGAACAATTAAAAACGGAAGCCGAAAATATAGAAGGCGTTTGCGAACTTCACCACATCCATATCTGGGAGCTCGACGAGCATCATCGATCTTTCGAATCCCACATTGTAATATCCGACGAAAGCATTCTTCAACAGGACACGATTAAATCGGAAATCAAAGCTCTCCTGAAAGAGCGCTTCCAAATTGGCCACTCCACATTGGAATTCGAAACCCAATCAAAAGCCTGCTCGGAAGGGAACAATAGCTTCATCCCTGCTCATTAGCGACAAGGCTGGGCAACGCCGTCCAGCGAAACGAGAAGTAGCTACGCGCGGGACTAGCGCCGGAGTCCCTCTCCCGCCAAGTTTAGAAAAGTTCCGGCAGGGCGGCCTTGCACGATGCGGGCGTACCATCCGCTTCCTTGAAGACCTTGTAGTACGCATCCTTAGAAATAACCGAATTGCTTGTACTGCGATAGTGATACTGTAACGCCCGTCTACAATTGGACGACGAATTCACAGGAGTCTGGTGCGGTAGGTTCCCGTGAAAAACCAGCATGCCGCCTGACTTTAATTCAACCGGAATCGCCAAGGCTGGATCGATTCGACCCGTTACTATTTCGCAATCAAAAGTATGATGATGACGCAACGGCCCTAACTTGTGAGCCTTCGCCACCACTCGCATGCAGCCGTTTTCAGCCGTCGCATCATCAAGAGCAATCCAAGTACCGATAACCTGATCCATATTTTCAACAGCGAAATACGCATTGTCCTGATGCCACGGTTTTTCAACTCCACCATTAGCGGCTTTCACTAACGCCATCGTCTGATAACGCTCAACCGCTTGACCAAGCAAGCTCCTGACGACTCCTTGAATGCGGGGATGCGAGGTATATATACGATTAAACACAGGAGCCTCATCCTGAAAATCCTGCGTCTTGCGAACGTTTAGCACCAATTCATCCAATTTATCCGGACTCGGCTCGTATCCGGGTTCCAATTGAACGAAACACTTGCTGCTCCTAGACCGAAACGAAGCGCCCCCATAATTCGAATCGGCGCCAGTCATGGGCCGATACTCGGCCACTTCATCGTTAAATGCAAAAGACCGGGCAATATCAATCAAGCCCTGACGGGACTCCTCCACCTCAGCTGGACTTAAAGCATTCTCGAATGCCAAAAAGCCATCGCTCCAATATGCGGAAATCTGTTCCTCGCTCAACTCCGTCGGACAATCTGGGTATATCGTTCTAGCACTCATATAGCTTCCATTGATGACCACAATCTGTGGACTTCAATACCTATAGATGAAAAGCAACGCCCCAGGCGATGCATTTGAAGAGTTTATCGTAAGTCACCCCGCCCTACGTAATTCATGACGCCACCACCCAATACCCAAGATCAAGCTTCGTGATTGACCAATCCTTCAATCCAACCAAGGAATTTTGCCCAATGAAGAATCGCTGGAACGAAAATGAAGCTGCCCAATTCGCCAACGACCCACAGGGTATGCGAGTCTACACATCCAGACTACTGGGACAGGAACCAGAACTGGTTCTTCACGGCGGAGGCAACACATCCGTCAAAATGACGACATCCGATTTTTTTGGAGACTCCGTCGAAGCTTTATTCGTGAAGGGAAGCGGTTGGGATTTAGGAACCATCGAAAAAGAGGGATTCGCCCCAGAGCGTCTAGACGTATTGAAACGCCTCGCTGAATTCGACTCGCTTTCCGATTCCGATATGGTCGAGCAACAACGTATCGCGCTGCTCGATTCGAAAGCTCCCAATGCTTCAGTCGAAGCCATTCTCCATGCCCTTATCCCCTTCCGCTACGTAGACCACACTCACGCCAATGCAGCGATCGCCATCTGCAATACCGAAGACGGCGAGCAACGCATACGAAAGCTCTATGGCGACCGCGTCATCGTCATCCCCTACGTCATGCCAGGATTCGCTCTAGCCAAGCTGGTTTACCAATTAACCCAAAACGTGGACTGGAAAGCTTACGAAGGAATGATCCTCATGAATCACGGTGTATTCACTTTCTCCAATGACGCGCGAGAATCATACGAGCGAATGATCAACTTAGTGAACAAAGCGGAAGAATACCTCCAAAACAAAAATGCTACTCGGACCGCAATTGCCGAGGGAAAGCCCAGCGTTCTGGAACTTGCTTTAATACGTCGAAATGTATCCGAAATTCGAGGACTTCCGATCATCGCCCAATGCGACCGGAGCCCCGAAGCGGTCGGCTATTCCAACTTACCCGACCTACCCTCCTTCGCCGCTCAGGGACCGCTGACTCCAGATCATTCGATTTTCGCCAAACGCATTCCCGCGATCCTAGACGGTGATCCCCTGGAAGCTCTCGATTCATACGCAACGGACTACCGTGCCTATTTCGAGCGCAACGCTAGCGAGGGGCTGACTTGCCTCGACCAAGCTCCGCGCTGGGCAATTTGGCCAGGACACGGCATCCTTTCATTCGGCCTCAACGCCAAAAACGCTTCGGTCATCGGCGACATCGCAATCAACACCTCCCAAGTCGTCCAAATGAGCCAGGCGCTCGGAGGATGGGCGCCGCTCAGCGAAAGCGACGTATTCGAAGTTGAATATTGGGAACTCGAACAAGCGAAACTGAAATCCAACAAGGGCTCTGCTCCCCTCGAAGGAAAAATCGCTTTGGTAACTCAAGCCGCATCGAAACTAGGGGTGACCTCCGTCCACACCCTCCTCGCTCAAGGCGCTGCAGTCATCGCGTTGGATCGTGACCCGAAAATCGTATCGGCATTCAACTCGCCCGCATGCCTCGCTCTTGCGTGCTCAATCGGTGACACCAATGCTCTCAGACTTGCCATGGAACAGGCCACCGAAACATTCGGTGGATTGGATATTCTCGTCGTCAATAAGACATCGCAAACAAACGAAATTTCGTCGCTGCTACAGGTCGCAATTCCCTTTCTCGAACTAGGAATCAATCCGTCCATTTCTATCGTAGGAACAAATGCAGCTGCCGACTTACAAGAAGTCCACGATGCAACCCGCGAAACATCGATTCACGTTAACTCCATCGATCCCAGTTCCCATACCGTTTACGCATCCTACCGAGCCGACAATTCAAGTGCCGTTCCCCTTTGCAGCCAAACCATAGCTCGTATCGTAACGACCTCCGCAATCGAACGCCACGACTAGCATTTCAAGGCCTACCGCACTACAGCTTAACTCAAAACGCAGCTTCGCGAGGGACTCGTGTTGGGTTTTCAAATAACACAGCAGTTTTACTTCAAGGTGACCCTATGCCAGGAACAAGCACATACCGCATGGCCAGATCAATTTATCAACTTAACACCGCTAATTTCCTTCCGTCTTGCCAAAGAGATGCTCGGCCAAATAGTATTGTTTCGTCTCCCCCGAGGCTGAAAGCGGCCCTTGTATCAGCCAGAGCCCACAGGAAGCTATCAAGGGCATCGAATTGCCAGCAGGCTATCACCTCGAGCTCGTTCTGGCCGAACCTCATATCGGAGAACCCATCCTCGCCGTCTTTGATGGCAATGGTCGCATGTACGTTGCCGAAATGAGGACCTATATGCAAGACGCCGACTCCACTGGCGAGTTCGAACCTAGCAGCCGCGTATCGATGCACGAAGATACAACAGGCGACGGACAATATGACCGGCACACCATTTTCGCCGACAACCTCCTCTTGCCTCGCATCGTCCTTCCTCTCGACGATCGCGTGATCATTGGCGAAACCAACACTCTAGACCTCTACGCCTACCGCGACACAGACGGTGACGGCATATCGGACGAAAAACATCTCTGGTTCGAAGGAGGCCCGCACGGCGGCAATCTCGAACACCAACCCAGTGGCCTAATCTGGGCCCAAGACAACTGGCTCTACACCACCTACAACGAATACCGCCTTCGATTCACAAACGGTACGGTCGAAAAAGAAGAAATCCCCCCAAATGGTGGCCAGTGGGGACTCACCCAAGACGACAACGGAAAAGTCTGGTTCGTCGATGCCGGCGGAGAACGCGGTCCGATCTTCTTCCAACAGCACATTCCCTATGGACAATTTTACATCGACGGCGAAGAAGGCGACGAGTAACAGTCCCCGGCAGAACTCAAAGTTTTCCCCTGAGGCTACTTCGGTAAGACAGGCTGAGCCGACCCACTCCGCCACCAAATAATAAAGCATCCCCGGGGCAAGCCCCGAGGTATTTCAGAGGTAGCGACGAAGCACCCTTCGAGGCATTTACCCGGAGGGAATAAAGGCTTATTTTGCCGCTTTTTCAACCACGGCAACCGGAGCCAAAGCGCTTCTCAAAGACCCTGCTTCGGACGTTGGAGTTGCATCGGCTTTCACAAAACCGAGGGCGTAAAGAATCCCGTCATATATGTGCCGCATAATAGCCTCGTTCTCGTAAGTCTCTTCGCGGTGACCCAAATTAGTGTAGAACAGTCGACCCTTGCCGATCTCACGTACCCAAGAAACGGGTACTTCGCGTTTACCAGGTCCGTAAACCTTGCCGAACTTTTCTACGCTCTTCGGATCCGTCAATCGATCGCTAACCGCAGCCTTGGTCATATCCAAACTCACAAGAATGCGCAGATTGCTTTCTCCTTCGAAATTCGAAGGCCTGTACTGATAAATCTCGTCCGTGTGCCAAAAACCCTTCCCATCAAACGCCTGGTTCAAGACGTGCTCGGAATCGTTGAGCTTGAATGCCCAATTTCCGCCGCCTCCCCAAGGGTGACCGTTGAACTGTCCCCCCATCAACGAGACTCCGGTGTCCCACTCATAGAAATTGTCACTGGCTGCGTGAATGCCAATCAATCCCCCGCCACCTTCGACAAATTTCTGGACCGCTTCGCGCTGACTTGCTTCGGGGAATTTCAAATGCGTCGTGCTATTGAAAAGAATCGCATCGAACCCCTTCAGATACTTCTTGCTGAAAACCTTATAATCGTCTGCCAGCTCAACGGTGAATGCATGCGTCTTGCGGGACATTTCCTGCAACGCGAAGTTAGCCGTTGGAATCGATGTGTGGATGAATCCCTCGCTGCGCCAAAAAACCAACATGCGCTTCGGCTTCTTCAGTTTTTTCTTCTTCAATCCCGACTTCGAAGGTTGGGCCTGGCTAATCTCCATCTTGGTCGCCCGACTGATTGGCTTGAAACGTTCTGCTGCGCGTTCTTCCCAAATCGTAGATTTTCGACTCTGGGCAGGAAGCGAAAGACTACCCACCAAAAAGACGGTTAGCGAACAAAAGACGAAAGACAAAAGATTACGTTTCATATTAATTAAAGGATTTTGAAAGAAGGATAATAAAAACAGCCCCTAACAAAATGGGCGAAACGGGAATTGCGAACCAATTATTGGTAACCGTAAACAGCCCTTCACGACGAATCCACCACCCAATGAATCGCAGATCTATTAGTAGGATACGCCATTCAACTGAACGCAGTCTGCGACACCCCCTCGTGTGGCTGCTCTGTTTTATCAATTTTCAGCCCAGAGGGCATAGGACAAAGACATCCTCGAATCCTCCTCAATCCAATCTCTCGCTCGACATTCGCCGAAAACCAAGAAACCTTGGCTTTCATTCATTTCGGGTTTTGCCTCGAGAATCGAACATCTAATCCAACTTCAACCCCACCAGGACTTATGAATCCTCTCCTTATCGCTCTAATTGGAATGGGAATCGTCGTAAGCGGAATTCTCGCTTTGCGAATGCACGCATTTCTCGCCCTCATCCTAGCCGCTTTCTGCGTAAGCATCCTGACTTCCCAGCAAAAGGTACTCGAGTATTCGCTCAATACCTACGCAATCGAGATCGTCGAAGCCGATGGCAATTCGGTCAGCCTAAAGAAAAAACCGATCCAAGGCAGATCGAGCATTCTTAGAGAAAACCCCCAAGGGATCCTGGAAGTCATTGGCTCGGGCGATATCGTTTTAACCGAATCCCAAGGTGAGGAGGATTTATTCAATGCCCAACTACGTATAAACGGAACCGGAACGAGTATCCAAACTTCCGATCGCATCATCCATGATACGCAACTCGCCGCGTCCAACAAAGAATCGAAGAAAAACTGGGGACAACGAATCGCCGACGGACTGGGCAGCACACTCACCAAAATCGCACTGCTTATCGCTATGGCCTCGATTATCGGGAAATGCCTCATGGACAGCGGCGGCGCCGAACGCATCGTCCTTAGCATAGCGAAGGCCGTTGGTGAAAAACGCCTCCCTCTAGCCTTCATCGGAAGTGGATTCACCCTAAGTATTCCCGTATTTTTTGATACCGTATTCTACCTGCTCATACCGCTGGGCAAAGCCATGCGGGTAAAAACCGGCAAGAACTACTTGCTCTACGTGCTAACCATTATCGCCGGTGGAACAATGGCTCACTCTCTCGTGCCACCCACTCCCGGACCGCTATTCGTGGCAGCGGAGATGGGTATCGATATTGGATTGATGATGATTGGCGGTATCTGCGTCGGCATCTTCACAGTCGGTTCCGGTTATCTTTGGGCTCTCTACGCAAACAGTCGCTGGGAAGTCCCTTTACGGGCTTCGGAAGAATTAACTCAAAAGGATCTCGAAGCGATTGCGAACCGCGACGAATCCGAATTGCCCGGATTGAGCCTTTCACTATTTCCAATTCTATTGCCCGTAGTTCTGATGGGGGGAGCGACCGTTATAGCAATGATCCTCGGGTCAAGCGAAGCCCCATCCGCGGCTCTTGTCTCATTGAATTCCATCATGAAGATCCTTGGCGACAAGAACATAGCGATGACGATCTCCGCCATTTTCGCGATGGTCCTGCTCCTCCGCTCCAACACCTCCAGCAAACCAATCAAAGACCAAGTTCAGTCAGCGCTCTCTAGCGGCGGCATCATAATCCTGATAACAGCCGCTGGCGGTACGTTCGGCCATGTACTCCGCCAAACGGGAATCGCTTTCACTATCCAGGATTTAATGCCTGCCGTCCAATCTAGCCTGATCCCTCTAGCATTTTTCATCTGTATGCTCATAAGGACAGCCCAAGGGTCATCAACGGTCGCGATGATCACTGCAATCGGAATCGTAGCTCCCATCATCGCCGCTCAAGACCTAAGCTATCACCCAATCTATATCGCTCTCGCAATTGGCTGCGGATCGAAACCTATCAGCTGGATGAACGATTCCGGCTTCTGGGTCATTTCCAAGATGAGCGGTCTGACCGAAAAGGAAATGCTCAAGACCAACACCATAATGGGAATCATTATGGGTACCGTTGGTCTCGCCGTTTGCATGATCGGCGCCGCGATTCTCCCTATGGTTTAGTATTTTATAGCAGCTCAGAGCTTTAGTCTGAGCATAGCACATCCGAACAGTAGGCTCAGATAGCACCTCCGAGCCACAATTCTTCCGACATCCCATGAAGCTTCCCTACCAATCTTCCAATAGATCGCGGTCGCTCTTCGCCTCCCTGACGATCGTCACTGCGATCCTAATCCTGGCTTCTCGATCATTAGTAGCGGACAAACCTAACATCCTCTACATCTACACGGACGATCAATCCGACCGGACCGTCAGTAGCTACGAACGATCTCAACCATGGGTCGACACGCCGAACATCGATCGACTGGCATCCAGCGGCGTTCGCTTCAAACATGCCTACAACGGCACATGGTGCATGCCCGCTCGAGCTACCTTCCTGACCGGGAAATTGCAATACGGAGTACAATCGATGCGCATGGAAGGCGACTATCCAGGTAGCGAATACGATCCGAAAAAAGCGCCATTCTGGATGTCTTCTTTCAAGAAAGCTGGATACACCACCGCTCATATCGGAAAATGGCACACCGGCACGGATACAGGCTACGGTCGCGATTGGGACCACCAAATCGTATGGAATCGCCCCAAATTCCCCGAGAACTCGGGTAATTACTACGATAACCAACTCATCTCTTTCAACGGTAGCGAAGCTAAAATGACCAAAGGTTATTCCACTGACAACTACACCAAGTGGGCAACCAACTATATCGAAGGCCAAGGACGAGATGGCAAAAAACCCTGGCTTCTTTGGCTTTGCTTCGCCGGAACCCACGGCCCTTTCACCCCCGCCGATCGTCACGAAGGAACAATCGACCCTAAGGTAAACATACCCTTACCCACCGACATTTTTGGCCATCGACCAGGAAAGCCCCAGTACGTCAAAAAACGCCAAGCCTGGAAACGAGCCAGCGACGGAAAACTCTACACTAACCGTCCTCCAAAAGGCGGCGAGTTCTTCGAAAGCTCCAGACGCTACCAAGAAACCGCCATGAGCCTGGACGAATCCGTCGGCATCCTCGTCGAAACCCTCAAAGCGAGTGGACAATTCGACAACACGCTAATCGTATTCACCTCCGACCAGGGATTCGCTTGGGGCCAGCATGGCTTCCAGCATAAGATCGCTCCTTACGACGCAAATATATCCTGTCCTCTCATCATTTCCTTCCCAGGAAGAATCACCGAAGGCCAAGTCTGTAAAACACCCGTCGGAGGCCAAGATCTCGTACCAACGCTCTTCAATTTCGCCGGTGTAGCAATGCCCTGGAAAATGCATGGCCGCGACATTACGCCGCTCTTGAACAATCCAGAGGCTGAGAGCGACCACACCGTTTTAATGGCCTACACAGCTCGCTCTTACGGAGCGGACACAAACACACTGCCATCCACTGAAGACGGAAATTCCGAAATCCCTTGGTGGGTTTCGTACCGAAAGGACAATTATAAATACATCGTCAACCTCATCCCAGATGAAATCGACGAACTTTATGATGTAAATGCCGATTCCGACGAAATGACTAATTTAGCATTCTATCCTGAATACCAACAAACAGTCGCTCAACTCCGACAAGAACTCTTAGCTGAACTCCGACGAACCGACTGCCCCTTCGTCGACCAAATCCCAGTACGGCCGTTTGCCCAAAACTGGTAAGAGCGGGTTCTCCCCAGCGATCGCCACACCCCAAAGCTCAAGCGCCTAAACCTAAACCCTTAAAAACCACGAAGGACACGTAGGCACCGAGAGAATCAGATCTATAAAACCTCATACTGCTTATAAGATCGTTATAGCTTCACAACTAAGTCCAATCACTTCGTGGGCGAACAATTCTATTTCTTCTTTGCCGTTTTGGCCGCCTTTTTATATGCTTTCTTCATCGCGATATCCGTCCGACCTTCCATTTCTGGATAAAGGGCCATAGCCGAAGCTATGCCTTTTGGTACTCAACACTTCCGCTGTGCTGGACTTGCAAATACACGATATAGTCATCTGCGCTATTCAAAGAACGGTCAGTCTTTTTAATAAAGGCCGTACCGCCAATAGCCGTAACCGCTCCCATTTGCTTACCCTTTTTCTTGGCCGCACCACCGCCAAATCCGCCAAACGGAATTTTCGAACCTAAAGCTTTGCCAACAGCCGATCCTGCTTTCTCGCTAACCGCAGCACCCCCTTGCGCATTCAACGCCTTCTCTGCCCACTCCGTCAATTCCCTGTCATTGGCAAACGGAACCATGAACTTGCCTTTCGAGCCATCTAACGATGCAGGCGCTTCCAATTCAATAGTCATCTCACGATACTTTTCCACAACCTCGTTGATTTTGTTGATGACGACTTGAGCCTTAACCACATCGGCCATCGAAGCAGCCGAGCCAGTTAAAGCCGAAAGAAAATTACGATCATCGCAGTAAAGGATTTATAGGCAGTCTTCATCACGATCTGTTGTTCATTAATTAGGCTTGGGAGAACCTCTCTGGTAGCAATATAACCAACATCGAGTACTTAAAAATGAGTCATTCTTTAAGGATTACACCAAACATTCGCCAAGGAGAAAATGCTATTCTACTCTCTACAACCTCCATAAGAGCCTCCTCGAGCTCACAATTGACTTAACATCCCTCTAAACGAAGCCTATTCTATAGCCATATGTTTTCAAAATCGATTTCCCTCCTCGCGGCGATAATAGCAATCCCTTCTTTTCTTATCGCTCAAGATTCGGTCAATTTCCCCTCAATTGGCGAAGTACTACGATTCGATGATAAAATGGATATGCTTGTCGCCGACGGTGTAGAAATTGAAGTCCTCTCTTCCGGGTTCGCTTGGAGCGAAGGTCCCGTCTGGGTCAAAGAAGGAAATTTCCTCCTCTTTTCGGATGTACATCGCAACAAAGTCATCAAATGGACTGAAGGAATCGGAGCAGAAATCTTTCTCGAGCCTTCAGGGTTCACCGGTATCGGTCACTACAGTAGGGGCCTTGGTAGCAATGGATTGGCCATCGATTCCGCAGGCCGACTCATCTCCTGCGAACATGGCGACCGCCGCATTTCCTCCATGACTTTCAATGAAGGGAAAGTGACCCTAGCCGACAACTATAACGGTAAGCGATTTAACAGCCCCAACGATCTCGTCATCAGCAAAGAAGGTCGAATCTACTTCACCGATCCCATCTACGGACTACCATTGAGATGGGATGACCCCACTCGCGAACTCGATTATGCCGGCGTTTTCCTTCTCGGGCAGGATGGTTCTGTAAGCTTGCTGACTAAAGAGCTGAAATACCCGAACGGCGTAGAGCTTTCGCCCGACGAAAAAACGCTCTACGTCGCCCAATCCGATCCCGACAACCCGATTGTCATGGCCTACCCCATCGAAAAAGACGGAACGACCGGCAAAGGAAAGCTGCTATTCGATGCCAAACCTCACAGTCATCTCGGCGGCGGCAATCCTGACGGGCTCAAGGTCGATCAGAACGGCAACCTCTGGATCACCGGCATGGGAGGCGTCATGGTGGTTAGCTCCAAAGGCAGGTTTCTAGGTCAAATCTCCACGGGTGAGCTGACCGCCAACTGCGCATGGGGCGGCGATGGATCCGTTCTCTACATCACCGCCGACACCTACCTATGCCGTATCCAAACCCAAGTTAAAGGTCGCGGATTCTAAGGAAATCTCCCTAAAATTCCTTAACTAAGAACTTCACTACACCCATGTATCAAATCCCCTCAAACCCAATACCCGCTCTTTGTGTAACAAGCTCCCTTTCAGCACACCAGCATCTCCCTTCGGACCGAAATTCAGCATAGTGTCCGAAATAAACGGGCCAGTATCCATCAGGTTCCACCAATCGGCGTCCGGCATCGTTGCAGCCCGCTTCAGAGGACGGTCTCCGGACCTTTCGGCGGCGGCACTAGCCTCTGCTGCAAGCCCTAAACAGGCCAAGGAAATGAGTAAAGTACGTGGCATGCTGAGAAATGATAATAATTTCTCATACGTAACGAAAATTCCGCAGGAAAGACCTCTATTCTCCCTAAAAACCAATCTTTGGACAGATTTTTCAAACCAGGCGTTTGCCGATCAGAACCACGCTGTACCACTAAGTAGCTAAGCGAGAGACTCGCGTAGGTTCTGCAAAGGCTAAACCCTAACGCGTTATTCCAAAATAGCTCTCAGCATTCGCGTAGCAAATATTGCGTACCATTCCACCGACTAATTCCATGTCTTGGGGAATTTCTCCGTTTTCAACATCCGCACCAATAAGATTACACAACACTCTCCGAAAGTATTCGTGGCGCGGATACGAAAGAAAAGAACGCGAATCGGTCAGCATTCCCACGAATCGCGACATCAACCCCAAATTAGATAGAGCGTTCATCTGAGCCTCCATGGCCTCCTTCTGATCCGAAAACCACCAACCCGAGCCAAGTTGCATTTTGCCTGGCGTGATTCCATCCTGAAAATTCCCCAGCATCGTCGCTACCGCGTAATTGTCAGACCAATTTAGATTATACACAACCGACTTAGGCAATTCTCCTGTCTGCTCTAAACTATCGAGGAAACTTCTTAGTTTCGCGACTTGCGGAACATCCCCAACAGAATCGAATCCCGTATCCGGGCCAAGCTTTTGGGACATACGCGAATTGTTCTGGCGCATCGCTCCCAAGTGAAGCTGCATCGTCCAATTCTTCTCTGCATTCCAACGACCAACCTCGCGCATCACGTAAAACGCAAACTGCTCTTTCTCTTCAATCGAAGCCGCCTCACCACTGCGAGCCTTAGAATAGATCACGCTGACTGCGCTCCGACTCGTTTCCGCATAAAAGCAACGCTCCAAACCATGGTCTGTCAAACGACCTCCCATTTCATGAAAGAAATCATGACGCGACTTAAGCGCCTCGAGAAACGCTTCGAAGGTATCCGCCGAAACTCCCGAAACCTCCGATAAACGATCCGTCCAAGCATTAAAGGCTTCCGGAGCATCGACCATCAACCCCTTGTCCGGGCGAAACGTCGGAACCACTTTCGTACCCAAGCCCAGCGACTGAATAGCCTGGTGATGTTCTAAACCATCAATCGGATCGTCCGTAGTCCCAACCACCTTCACCTTAAAGTCCTTCAAGATCCCATGAGCACTAAGCGACTCCGATTTAAGAAGCTCGCTCGTCGTATCCCAAATTTCCTTGGCCGTATTTTCATTAATCAAAATATCGATCCCGAAATAGCGCTTCAGCTCCAAATGGCTCCAATGGTACAAAGGATTTCGCAACATATGAGGCACCGTCTCACACCACGCCATGAACTTATCGAAAGGATCCGCATCCCCAGTACAAAGCTCTTCAGCAACGCCATTTGCCCGCATGGCCCGCCACTTATAATGATCGCCTTCCAGCCAAATCTCAGCCAGATTTGAAAAACGCCGATTGGTCGCCACATCCTTAGGGGGCAAATGGCAATGGTAGTCGTATATCGGTTCGTTTTTTGCGTAGTTATGATACAACTCGCTCGCCGCATTGCTCTGTAAAAGGAAATCGTCGTTGATAAATGCCATAAGATTATGAATACTTAATACTATAAACTATCGGTCAGTTTGATTAACCAGCGATCTCCTTTAGAAACCCTTCCCAGCTCGTATAATTCTCAAGTCTATCCTTCGCCGCATCACATGTTTCCGTGCTAGCCAGGCCCGTATTGCGAGCCAAGAATACGATATACTCCGCAACCCGCCGAGCAAACCGCAATTGCCCCTC
>Ga0233432_10001872_pt1 | contig 20050 bp, 16 predicted proteins | sample SI_122_August201_6_FD_179870 | JGI IMG/M metagenome (GOLD analysis project Ga0233432, IMG submission 179870) | Seawater microbial communities from Saanich Inlet, British Columbia, Canada - SI_122_August2016_10_MG | ecosystem: Environmental > Aquatic > Marine > Inlet | place: Canada: British... | reverse complement strand
TCTTTTCCATCATCAATTCCTCTCGGGTTAACGATGGGCTATAAGTGACTCTTAAGCAATCAGGTGATTATGTCCAACTAGGGCTGACGGGGTACAGGCTATAGCCGTGACGCCGGATTCCATCAAGCCCCGGGTTTGGGGCAGATCAGGGGCCAAATGCAGGTAGGTAAATAATACCTGCCCCTTGCGCAGCATAGCTATTTCCTGAGGCTGGGGTTCTTTGACTTTAACGATCATCTCGGCTTTGGCAAAGATATCAGCAGCCGTGTCAATAATAGTGGCTCCCGCTGCACGATAGTCATCATCTGTGACCCCTATGCCAAGACCCAAACCTGATTGCACCAGTACCTCATGGCCATGATGGATCAGTTCAACCACACTGGTTGGTACCATGCCGGCTCGATATTCGTTATCTTTAATTTCTTTAGGTACGCCTACGAGCATAATCAACTCCACATTTGAAGAAAGACTGGAAAGGCAGATAGTTGTCTGCCAATTGTTTTAACATGAATCCCAACAAGACTGAAATTATACTCTTCAATCTCTATTTACTGCTTTCTATTGAACACAAACTTAAGAGCTGGTGCAAACAAGCTTGAACACCTGTTAAAAAATAGTGAAAATACTGTAACGATATGCTGGCGTGGGAATTGGAATGTCATGAAATGTCATCGCATGCGTAATCTAATTGCTCTAGCCAGCATGACTTTTGCAGCTTTTTCTTTTCCTGCCTTCTCTCAGGAAGAAAACTTACCCGTTGAAATCATTGTCTCCGGCAAGCAACCCGGCCCACCCATGTGGCGAGTCAAAAATGGCGACAACACGCTCTGGATTTTTGCCTGGCTATCTCCGATCCCCAAAAACATTTTTTGGGAATCAGACAAAGTTGAAGCCGTAATTGCCGACGCCCAGGAATACATCACCCAACCTGATATCGATCTTTCTATCCCTAAACTGGTTATGTTCAACCCCATTAATATTTTCCGGGGCGTGCGCCTGGGCAATCGAATTGCTCTTAATGAAGACAAGGCTAGTCTTGAAGAAGTCCTGCCGCAGGCGCTTTATACACGTTTCAGTGTATTGAAATCTCAATACTTTCCCCGCAATAAGAAACTGGAAAAATATCGTCCTCTGGTTGCGGGCGCACAAATGGTAAGAGAAATTCAGAAAGAAACAGGGCTGGTACCCGCCGAAGATGTGGACAAAAAAATTCGCCGTCTGGTAAAACGCAACAAAGATATTACCGTGACAGAAATTAAAGTCGAGATGCAGCTTGAAGGTGGCTTTAAAGATCTTGCCGCTCGTATTGAAACCATGATGGCTAGCATCTCACGTGAACTGGAACTTTCCTGCTTTGAGCGACAACTCTCGCAAATGGAAGAGGACCTGGATGAAATGCAGTACCGCGCCAACACATGGGCTCAGGGCTATATTCAGGAATTCAGATTTATACCACTGCCTGGTGATGAAGAGGATGACTGCACCAACTTGATCGCCTTCAGTTCAGAACAGGAAACCTATGAAGAAGTATCCGGTACACTAAGAGCCATGTGGCTCGATGCTGCTGAAACTGCATTGATTAAAAACAAAAACACCTTTGCTGTATTGGATTTCAGCCAACTGTTACTTGATGATGGCTTACTGGCCCAACTCAGAGAACGTGGCTATCAAGTTGTAGAACCTTAGTCATCGAACCCCAGGGGTTCGCCAGCCATTCACACTAAGCAAAAATATAAGTATGGAGTCTCTATGAACTGGAAAATGATTATCGGTGTGGCCGCCCTGATCTTGATGGGAATTTTTGTAATACAGAACATGGAAGTCGTGAGTGTAGATTTTTTGATTTGGAGTTTACAGGCTTCGAGAGTCATTATTTATTTATCGATCTTCCTGCTTGGCTCCATTGTTGGATGGACCTGGAAATCCATAAGCCTGCATAAAAAATAAAGCCTGAATTTTTTAATATCGAAACGTATAACTGAACTTAGCCGTCACAGTGGAGGCGGACGTATGAAAGCGGTTATCCAGATCAAGATCTTGCATGTTATGGTTTACCACGAAAAAGAATTCCTGCCCGGCCTCGGGAATCCAGTTCAGGCGCATGTTGATACCGATGGTCTCACTGATATTGTCATACTGCACCAGGTTCACCCATGACAGGGTGTTGGAAAAAATATAATCGAAACCTGCGGTCAACAGGCGTGTAATAAACTCCCCTTCCGGCAGTTTCACATCGGTAATATTAAAGCCCAGATTAGTGCGAATTTTTGGCGAGGGTTGCCAGGTGACATTACCGAATACCCTACTCTGATCACCGCTGTAAAAAGTCCCGTCGATAAAGGCTATGCGGCCACTTAACTTGCGAAAGCTGGCGCTGCGAAATTCGATGCCGTGGTTTTCAAAATCATATTCTCCCACCGGGATAATCACACCGGGATAAATCCGGAAAGGTTGAGTCAGCACTTCCGTGTCAAAATTTGAACGCAGGAACATGGCATCACCCACCCTGGTGGTCAATTCCAGGGGCGTAATGGTCAGGCCTTTTGATTGCAGGCTACCATTACTGTCCTCGTATCGCTCCCAGGAGGTACTGAAATACACCGATTGGAAAATCCCGGCATCCGGCCGCCAGTTGTAATTCAGTGCAGCCACCGACTGATCTATCCCCACACGGTTGGTAAATCCCAGCGCAGGGTTGAAATTATCCTCGAAACGATTGAACTGAACCTCACCTGTCAGGCCTTCCTGGCTAGGCAGTGCCACACTGATTCCTGCCGCAGCGTCATCACCTGAAATCCCTTCAGTACTGCTTTGCTGGTACCAGCTGGAAACCTCGAATATGCGCCCGCCCGGAAGGTCGGATTTGCGGTACAGAAAATCAATGCCGGCAAGAGAATTATCCAGCTCTGAATTGGGATTGCCGTCAGTAAAAATGGCCCCGATGGTCGATTCGCTTAACAGGCCTTTCTTAACCCGGACTATAGAAAGAGTGTCCGCTGACACCGTATCCTGCTCACCCTGACGAATGGATAGCGCACCCAGTTCCCAATCGCCAATTCGTCCGCTGATTTTGGCGCCGACGTCCACGTCAACAGTGTCACCTCCACGGCCGAGGCCAATGCGGCGTGAGAAAAACGGACGGCCATTCTGGCTCAGACGGCCGAATTCAAAAATATCTGCCTCGCGCAAAAAGAAATCGCGCTTTTCCGGAAAAAACAAACTGAAGCGAGTCAGATTAACCTGACGGTCATCGACTTCGGTGGCAGAAAAATCAGTATTTACCGTCAATGAGGCATTAAGCCCCGTAGTGAGTTTGTAAAACACATCAACCGAGGGCTCAGTGCTGGTGCCTGATGTTCCTGCAACAATATTTCTTTCCTGAGTCACACTGGTGGACGGAACAATGTCCAGCCCCAACCCCTGCTTCATCCCTTCCAGACCAGTAGCCATGCCTGCACTGCTGGGATCATAACGGCGGTCATTGCTTACCCACACCATCTGTTCATTTTTGTATTGAACGCGACGCGAAAAATTCAGCCCCCAGGTGTCATTGTTCGGATCGAAAGAAATGGACTTGAAGGGGATTTCGAACTCCGCGATCCAGCCGTCCTCAACAATAGTGGTTTCCGCAAAATAAATAGTGTCCCAGTCGGCATAAAACTGGGAGATATTTCGGTACAAACCGTCCGCACGCACGCCGTTGGGGTTCACCCCGAAGAAATACCCTCCGCGCTGGGTATTAAAGGAGTCCAATGACACAGAAACAAAATCATCACTGCCGAAAATCGTCGTGTTCTGCTTCAGTATATTGGCTGTAATCAGGGAAGGGTCGATGAACATTTTTGCCGCGACATAAAGCGCATTATCATCGTACAACATGCGAATTTCGGTACGCTCGGTGGGTTCGGCATATTCCACCGGAATAATCTGATGGAATTCATCAATGTAAGCCGCATTCTCCCAAACAGCATCATCCAGCACACCATCGATTACTGGTGGGGAATCGGTTCGTACCATCTTAATGGATTTCTGGTCACGACCTCGCCCAACCTGCACAGACTGGGCAAGTGCCTGTGTCGAAACAAGGGTCAGGACTGACAGGATGAGAATAAATCTAAGCATAGTTGATATCTTGTTTTCTTAAATTATCGCCATTAACACCAAAGAGGGGAAGTGAACTAATAAGGAAACAATATGCATTGACTCATAGACCTTGCCTCATAAAACTGCTTCGAATTTCAGAACTGGTGAAAAATCATCGGCGAATTTATTAGTAAAAAAGTCTCTGCTATCTTACTTGCTATATTTACACACAATAAACTACGTTGATTCACCCTTGTACCTTTTCATGAAAATTTGCTTAACTACTATTTAGTTTAAAATACCTTATGCCTTTTATGAATTTGGGAGTTTGCCTGCTGTGAAACGATTATTTCTGCTTTCTACTTTCTGCTTCTTACTGGGCAATTCAGAGACTGGTTTAGCGCAAAACCTCACCATTACCAATGCCCGCATTATAGCCAGCGATGGCGACATTATCGAAAATGGATCAATAGTTGTGCGCGATAGGAGAATTATTTCTCTTGCATCTGGCGCACCAGAAAATCCACTGGGCACCGTAATCGATGCCAATGGCATGTCTGCAATGCCAGGTTTCATCGATGCCCATCGCCACGTTAACAGCAACCCTGAAGAAGGCGAGCAAATGCAGGCACTTCTGGAAGCCGGCTACACCACTGTGCTTTCCGGAGGCGGTCCAGCCGAAGGCGGGATAGCGCTAAGGGATCACATTGAAAGTGGTCAGATTAATGGCCCCAGAATAATCCCATCAGGAAGGGTAAGCCTGAGCAGTACGCCAGAAGAAGCGCGCGCCGAAATTCGGCGCATGGCCAGCATGGGAATAAAGTTCACCGGGGAGATCGTACTGACCTCGTTTCCAGGACCTTCTGACCGGGAAATAGAAGTCCTTGGAGCTATTCTCGACGAGGCTGAAAAGGAAGGCGTCATGGTTCAGGTTCATGCAGTTAGCGTGCAATCGACCATGGCCGCGATAGAGGCCGGTGTCCCTCTACTGGTGCATATGACCAACAAAAATTTTCTGTCCAGGGAACAAGCCCGGATAATTGCTGCCTCTGGAGTCAATGTATGTACTACCGTTGGCTTTGCTTCCCCTGTATTCGACGTTTATTCTAATGATAATGTTCCCACTTTCCGTAATGGGGAGGCATGGCCCGAGTCGATTGCATTGACAAACCGGGTGCCAGAGCTTCATCTTGGTCAGGAAGCCGGGCATGCACCGGTAAATGCGCGAACAGAATGGGATGCGGGCGTTGTTCTCGGTTATTGCACAGATACCGGTTATGCCCCCCTTGCCGGATTGGATCATGAACTGAAAATCCTCAGCGTTATGTTTTCCATGAAAGACCTGGTCAAGATGATGGGACCAAATTCGGCATCATACATTCAGATGAGTGACGATCTCGGAGAGTTGGCAGAAGGTAAACTGGCAGATATCATCCTTATTGATGGCGATCCGCTGGCAGGTTACTGGGAATGGCTTAAAACCAGGGTAGTCATAAAAGAAGGCAGGGTCGTTGTTGATAAACGCTGATGCTTAAAGCAGCGAAAAAGGCTCTTATTTGAAGCCGATTCCATGGCAATTAAACATGAGTAGTCTGAATATTTTTTATACATCTTGACCTGATTTATTTAAGAGGAAACTTCAATGAGTCAATTCAACATTAAACTGCGTAATTGCTATAGCCCCATAGTCCTTTTACTGATGAGCCTGTTATTGACAGGATGTTCAGAAACACCTCCTGATACTCCTTCGAATGCCTCCAGCATTAGCATTTATGAAGGCGCCCTGCTGATTGTGGGAAATGGTGAAGTCATCGAAAACGGCTGGTTTACGGTACAAAATGGCGTGATTAGCGCCTCGGGATCATCTGCAGATATGCCAGCTCAAGAAAATGCTACGCATGTGGATCTAGGCGGTATGACAGTAATGCCGGCTATCGTTGATTCCCATGTCCACCTGAGTGGTACACGTGATGCACTTATTGAGGATTTACAGCGTCGAGCTGGTCAGGGAATTTCTGCAGCACTGAGTCTTGGTCTTGATGGCCTTGATACACCCCTGGAAATACGTGACGAAATACACCCCGGTGCTGCACGTTACCTGTCTGCGGGACGTGGTATCACCGCGCCCGAGCCCGGCCGTTCAGAAGTTCCTCACTGGGTGACCACTGAAGAGGAAGCGCGTCAGGCAGTACGTGACGAGGTTGCCAACAACGTGAATTTTATTAAAATCTGGGTTGATGACCGAGATGGCCAATTCGAGAAACTGGGGCCTGAGTTGTACGGTGCAGTTATCGATGAGGCACATCAAAATGGATTGAAAGTGTTGGCTCACCTCTTCACCCTCGAAGATGCGAAGGGACTGCTAAGAGCGGGTGTAGATGGCTTCGCTCACGGCGTACGAGATCAGGATATTGATGATGAGTTCATTGCGATGATCCAGGCACGGCCCGAAGTTGTGCTCATACCAAATTTACCCGGGCGCGGTGAAGCTACAGACCTTGACTGGTTAACTGGTACATTGCCAGAAGATGAACTGACGGCACTGCAGGCAAGAAATATTTCACGCCCCGATGCAAGAGATGCATTTGGGATTCAGGCGCGAAACCTTGCCAGGCTCAGTGCGGCCGGAATGCGAATAGCTATGGGAACCGACGGCAACACATTTTGGGCGCCACATGTTGAAATGGAAGACATGGTGATTTCCGGCATGTCCCCGGCAGAGGTAATTGTTGCCGCTACTCGCAATTCTGCCGAGCTGGTGGGACTGGATGACCTGGGTACTATAGAGCCGGGAATGAGTGCCGACTTTATCGTGCTTGCAGAAAATCCCTTACACGATATTACTTATACCCGGCGCATAGTGGATGTTTATTTGCGTGGCGAAAGAGTACAGCCATAAAATACTTGCTACTTATCTTACCAATTTATTTTACCAAGGTTCCGCGAGGAAACAGGGCATGAAAAAAACACACATTCAAAAACCTGCAAATATTAAGCGCCGGGGTTTCCTGAAAATTTCCGGCATGGCAGGCGCAGGCTTTTCCCTGGCAGCCTATTTACCGGCCCAACATCTGAAAGCCGCTGAAGCAAACTCTTCCGGCCAGCTGGAATTGAATGCCTTTGTCGAAGTAGGCACGGATGGCGCAATTTCACTCTATGCCCATACCCCCGAAAAAGGCCAGGGCATCAAAACATCCCTGCCCATGGTTATTGCAGAAGAACTGGGCGCCAGTTGGGATGATGTCACTGTCATCAGGGCGCCGATGAACGAAGCACGCTATGGTCAGCAACGCGCCGGTGGCTCCACTTCAACACCGCGTGAATTTGATCCCATGCGTCGCGCAGGTGCAGCAGCAAGAGTCATGTTTGTCGCAGCCGCGGCAAAACGAATGTCCGTTGACCCTGCGTTGCTTTATACCGAAAACAGCTTCGTCATTCATCGTGAGAATGGTAGCAGCATACCTTTTGCCGATCTGGCAATTGATGCCGCTATGGAATCGCTACCTGATGTCGACACCCTGATATTCAAAGACAGAGCCGACTATAAAATTATCGGCACCCATATCGGTGATGTGGACAACCTGACAATTGTTACTGGTGGGGACAGCTTATACGGCTCTGATGTGAAGCTTGCAGATATGCTCTACGCCGTTTATGAAAAGTGCCCGGCAACCTATGGCAGGGCAGTCAGTGCCAACCTGGATCAAATCAGGTCACTGCCCGGCATTGTTGATGCATTTATAGTGAAAGGAAATGATAACGTCGGCGAATTACTGGACGGTGTTGCCATTGTCGCCCGCTCAACCTGGCAAGCATTTAAGGCAAAGCGGCAGTTAGAGGTGCAATGGGATATCTCACTGGCATCTAAAGACAATGACGAGGAATTTTTTGCGCAAGCGCAAGCGCTTGCCAATGCTGACTGGCCCGAGCAGAACCAGAACACCAGCAAGGGTGCAGTGGAAGATCAATATGCTGACCAATTCACAGAGGTAGTTGAGAGCACCTACCAATTTCCCTATCTGGCCCACGCCTGTATGGAACCGATGAACTGTACGGCTCATTACCATCGCGACAACAATAGTCTGGATATCTGGGCCCCTACGCGCCAGCCAGGAATCGCTCTGAATTCCATGGAAAGTGTTTTTGGTATTCCCAAAGAACAGGTGACTTTGCATCAGATGCGTATGGGCGGATCATTTGGCCGTCGTCGTTTCCAGGACTATTCCTGTGAAGCCACCGCTATTGCCATGCGTTTTGATGTACCAGTGAAATTACTGTGGACACGTGAAGATGACATTGCCCATGACCAGTATCGTCCTGGTGGCGTGTACGCCTTTAAAGGGGCCGTCAGCAGAGAAGGACGACTTGTTGCCATGCAAAATCATTTAATAGGTCCCTCTGTTCGTGGAGTAGCGACCAATGGCACGCGCCTGGGGAATAGCGAATTCCCTGCACTGAATGTTGATCATTACCGGGCTGCTACCACGCTCATCGATACCAATACGCCTTCAGGTTCATGGCGTGCTCCAGGCTCTAATGCTACTGGCTGGGCGGTGCAAAGTTTCCTTGCTGAAATGGCCCATGCGGCAGAGCGTGATTATCTAGACATGCTGATTGAGCTGATGGGCGAACCGCGCTGGTTTGAGGAAGGCAGTACTGGTTCCCTCAATACTGGTCGCGCCGTTGATATCATCAAACTTGCAGCCGAAAGAAGTGGCTGGGGCAAGGCATTACCGGAAGGGCATGGCATGGGTTTGGCTTTCCATTTCAGCCACGCTGGCCATGTTGCAGAAGTCGCGGAAGTCAGCGTCGATACCAACAGGAAAGTCACCATTCACAAAGTCACTGCCGCTGTTGATATTGGACCGATAATTAATATGAGTGGCGCTCTCAAACAAATTGAAGGAGGCATCCTCGACGGAATAAGCTCAATGCGTGAATTGGAAATAACCATGAGAGAGGGAGTCGTTCAGCAAAATAATTTCCACCAGTACAATATTCTACGAATGAAAGAAGCGGCAACAGAAATAGATGCGCATTTTATACAAAGCGACAATCATCCCACCGGCCTGGGCGAACCTTGTTTGCCGCCATTGGCACCGGCTGTGTGTAATGCGATTTTTGCTGCTACAGGACATCGGATTCGTTCGTTGCCGATCAGCAAGGATGGTTTTACGGTTTAATAATCGGAACGGTTTTTTAAAGTGTAATTCTTGAAAAGCAAAACCCACCAGAAGGTGGGTTTTTTGTTTGGCGCGCCCGGAGAGATTCGAACTCCCGACCAACTGGTTCGAAGCCAGTTACTCTATCCAGCTGAGCTACGGGCGCAAAAACTGTAGCTATTATTTAATTTATTACCGGCTTCTTGTGCCAGTTACTTTTACGGCGGATATCGCTCTGCTCTTCCGCCCTACGCTACGGGCGCAATAAACTTTTGCGGTACTACCTATTCTTTCTGAACTGCCGGACATCGCTTCGCTCTTCCGGCTTACGCTACGGGCGCAATCAATTGGTGCAAGGGCAGTAATCATACTCGAAAAGCCGGGCTTGCTCTAGGATTTTGCATTAATCCTTTATAGATTAACCACCTCCATTCCCGTAAAATCGCGCACCTCTCGTTTGCCAAGACTTTATTTTTTTCATGTCTGAAGATAACGCTATAAAACCCGACAACACACAAGCCGCTGACACTGCCAGGAAGATGCCGCGGTCTTTTGCTGCACTGGAATCCATCCCTTTTCGCTGGTTAATTAGCAGTCTTGGTACTTTCTTTCTGGCGATGCAGGGTCAGTTGGTGGTGCGCTCCCTGCTGGCGTGGGAATTGACCGAAAGTACATTTTCACTGGCGCTGGTCAATCTGGTTATTGCTACGCCCATGTCCATTGGCTTGTTGTTTTCCGGCGCGGTCATTGACCGTGTGGAACGGCGCAAGCTCACCATCATCAGTCAGGCCATCGTTTTAGTGAACGAGCTGATTGTTCTGGTGTTACTGGTCGCTGGCAAACTGGAATTCTGGCACCTGCTGGCAACAGCATTTGTGCTCGGTGTTAATTTTCCTTTTCTGATGCCAACCCGAACTGCCATGATTTACCCTTTGGTGGGGCGTGAAAAATTGGGCAATGCCATGGCGCTACAGGCCACCTCACTCAATATTGCCCGCATCGTTGGCCCTGCTGGTATGGGCCTGCTTATTCCCCTAATTACCATGCCAGGGGCATATCTTGTATCCATATTACTTTACGGGTTCTCTATTTTTGGCATGGTAAAACTACCAAAATCCTATCCGGATAATAAAAACAACAAAGGCTTTTTTACCGATGTTAAGTATTCTTTTACTTATGTAGCCAACAACAAGCCAATACTGCTATGTCTTGTCTTTGGTCTTTTCCCCATGCTACTAGCCATACCTATTATTAGTTTCCTGGTGGTATTCACCGAATCCATCTGGCAGGTAAGCGAAACCAAATTGGGCATCATGATGGGCAGTGTCGGTGTGGGCGGTATCATCGGCTCGCTGTTGGTGGCGCGTTTAGGTGACACCATGAAACGTACCCGGGTAATGATGTTTGCGGCGCTGACCTTTGGCGTATTCCTGGCAGGGTTCAGTATCAGCCCCTATTATTATGTAGCACTGCCGATTCTGCTGGTTGCCAATATTTTTGCCAACATGAGTCAGACATTGAACCAGACCCTGGTGCAATTGCTGGCCGATAATGAAGTACGCGGACGGATGTCTTCTTTAATGATGCTCACTGTCGGTCTGACACCTCTTGGTGTTTTGCCTGTTGCCTACTTTGCAGAGTTTTATGGCATTGCCAACACTATGTTTGTAGCTTGTATCATGCTCGTACTGGTGGTGTTGGCCTTTTTCATGCTCAGCCCCACTTTGCGCGAACTGGATAAGGATTCAAGACTGACCGATGTCCATGAGTTGGGTCATTGATAATCACTTAGCGCTGGTAGGTTATAATAAGTTTCAACAATTACTGCCATCACTTAAATACCGAGAATAATCAGGAATGTCCGAAGCCATAGCAAAACCTTCAATGTCGCCCTGGACACCTCTGCGCAATAATCGTGTATTCCTGTTTCTCTGGATTGCCACTCTGGTTTCCAATATCGGCACCTGGATGCATGATGTGGCCGCCGGCTGGCTGGTCACCAGTCTTACTGATTCAGAATTTGTTGTGGCACTGATGCAAACAGCCAGCTCTCTACCCGCCTTCTTTTTATTACTGCCTTCCGGTGCGCTGGCCGACATCCTTGATCGCCGCCTATATCTACTGAGCGCCAATTTTGGCATGGCGTTCGTAGCCATCATGCTCGGTATTCTTACCCTGTCCGGTAATGTTCAGGTCTGGTCATTACTGCTGCTGACCTTGATGATGGGGATTGGCACCGCCATGGTCATGCCGGCCTGGCAATCGATTATTCCGGAAGTAGTCAGTCGTAAAGATCTCCCTGGCGGCATCGCCCTGAATACCATGGGCATGAATATAGCCAGAGTCCTGGGCGCTTTTATTGCCGGTATTATTCTGGCCGTTACCGGTCCTGGTGCAGTATTTGTTACCAACGCCGTCACCTTCTCTTTTATTATCGTGGTACTCATACGCTGGAAACGAAAGCCTCCTGAAACCGCTCTACCTCCTGAGCGTCTTAGTGCCGCGGTGAGAACCGGCCTGCGTTATACCAAGCACTCGCCTGCTTTGCAGTCCACTATTTTTCGCAGTATCGGTTTTTACTTTTTTGCCAGTGTTATGTGGGCGCTGTTTCCTCTTATTGCCCGTGAATTACTTCAGGCTGATGAATTTAAATATGCTGTTTTATTTGGTGCCATCAGTATCGGTGCCATTATTAATGCGATGTTCATCCCACGTCTGCGCGCCCGTTTTAATAATGATCAACTCATTACCGGGGCTTCCCTGGTCTTTGCCTCTGGCATGATCATTACTGCCCTGACACAGATTTATGTGGTGGCACTTTTTACCCTCGCCTTGTGCGGTTCTGCCTGGATCACCGTGATGACCTGCGCGCAAACCGCAGCGCATAACGCTTTACCTAACTGGGTACGTTCGAGAGGGATAGGTGTATTCCTGACCTTTTTTATGGGCTCACTGGCAATTGGCCCTGCGGTTTGGGGAGGCTTGGCACAGCTAACCTCTATTCCTACAGCTATATATACCGCATCCATTTGCCTGGCCATTGCCGCCTTTTTCACACAGCGATGGCCTGTCACTGGCAATGAAACTATGGACCACACGCCATCAAAACACTGGACACTGCCAGAACCGGCTCTGAAAATTCATCCTGGTCAGGGGCCCGTCATGGTCTGTATTAAATACATGGTTGACCCCGATGCCCGGGAAGAATTTCTGCATGCCATGGAGCAGTTAGGTAAAGCCCGCCGCAGGGACGGCGCCTGGGAATGGGGCATTATGGAAAACATCAGTGAACCATTCAGCTTTCAAGAATTTTTTCTGGTAGATTCCTGGCTTGATCATTTGCGCCAGCATGAGAGAATTAGCAAACAGGATGCAATGATCCAGTCCAAAATTCTCGATTTTCTTATCAAGGATTCAGCACCAGTCATTACTCACTACATAAAAAGTAAATAAAGTAAGTAAGGTATAGAAATATTATGTAAGCGCTGGCAGTAATATTTTTAAAAATGTCTGGTCGAGCCCCGTTGCTACTGCTATATATCCCTATGCCTTATACCCCTTTATCAGAAAGCCACTATGAATCCTGAATCTCTGGCAACTTTTATAGTGGCCTCACTTATACTGTCTTTAGCGCCCGGTCCGGATAATATTTTTGTCCTAACCCAGTCAGCGCTTTACGGAAAAAGACCGGGCATTATCATTACGCTTGGTCTTTGTACCGGCCTTATTGCTCATACCACTGCCGTTGCCCTGGGAGTCGCCGCTATATTCTTGGTTAGCGCGAGCGCCTTCACTGTCCTGAAACTGATCGGTGCATGCTACCTGCTTTACCTTGCCTGGCAGGCATGGAAGGCATCAGCCAGTTCTCTGGATAACAGCCTTGGGACCACACTTCCATCTGCTGGTGCCCTTTACCGCCGCGGCATTATCATGAATCTCAGCAACCCCAAAATCGCAATCTTTTTTCTGGCCTTCCTGCCCCAGTTTGCCGACCCTGCAATTGGAAATATGACCTTCCAGTTATTTATTCTGGGGGCTGTTTTTATTCTGGTATCTCTCATAATATTTTGCACCATCGCTTCCCTGTCAGGCTTGATTGCCGAATATTTCAAGCGCTCTAAACATACGCAAACATTACTTAATCGAATTGCAGCATTGGTATTTACCGGTCTCGCCCTCCGGCTGGCCACCGTTACCCGCTGATTTTTTCAGTCCTCTTTCCAATAGCCCAGTAGCTGCCTGATCCTGCCTAAACATGGGCCATTCCTGCGGATTTCTCTACTATATGGAGTGTGTCTCTGCTCACAGAGCAGTCAATAATTGCCATCAACATGAAAAAAACCTCAACAAGCCGTATAATGCCAGCCCGCGCAAAATTTCAGAAGGGAAAATTGCGCGCTTTTCCAGGCAAGCCATGTTGAACCCAGGCCCGGCAAAAAGGCCTTGGCTGATTAATCGGTGGCTCTCGGAATTAAATATCTTTTCAAATAAATATAAAAAAGGATAAACATGGCTAGCGCAAAAAGAGCTAAAAGCAAACTCGTAAAAGAACAACCTGATGATATCTCAAGAGATAACGTTGATACTCATATTGCTGCCTTCCTTGCAGAGGGTGGGAAAATCCAGGAGATTCCCCTGGGAGTAAGTGGTCAGGTTGCCACATCTGGCCCACGGCACATTACTCTGGGCAAACGTCATAGCGGTTAAGACTCTAATTCAAATAATAATAATTACAGGCGCCCGCATTACCCCGCCGGCGACCTTTCAGAAATCTCCTGTACACACAGGACACTGTCAGCAGACAAAAAGGCCCGTTTAACACGGGCCTTATTTTTTTGTGTTGATAATTAATGCCTCGTTGCACAGAAGCACTATAATCAGCACAAGCGAATTCATTGATTCATTTTCCTGATAACTTTTTTAAAGAGTTTTTTCATGAGCAATCAGCCCCGTAAAATTGATTATGATGCAATCAAACATCAGCTTGCTCGTCGAGAGCGCGACGTCCACAAAGGTGATTTCGGCCATGTTCTGGTGATTGGCGGCGACAAGGGCTTTGGCGGAGCCGCCCTGATGGCGGGAGAAAGTGCTGCTCGAAGTGGCGCCGGTTTAATCTCGGTAGCAACTCATCCATTTCACTGCGCAGCCTTTCTGGCGCGCCGCCCTGAACTTATGGTTAAAGCTATCGAGTCAAATGAGGACCTGATCGGCCTTATACCTGCTGCATCCGTCGTGGTGCTAGGCCCGGGATTGGGCCAAAGCGACTGGTCACGTTTATGCCTGAAACTTACCCTGGAAGAACTTGTTAAACATCCGGTTCCCGTGGTGCTGGATGCAGATGCACTGAATTTGCTCAGTGACGGCCTGGCCAAAGATGCCCTCGCAGCCTTGCATGAAATCATCCTCACGCCACACCCTGGCGAGGCTGCCAGATTACTAAATTGCAGCACAACTGATATACAACAGGATCGCCCGGCGGCAGCAAGTAAACTGCAGTCTAGCTTTGGCGGAGTAAGTATTCTGAAAGGCGCGGGCTCGCTTATATGTTACACCCAGGGTGAACGCCAACAAGTAGAGCAATGTGCTCATGGCAATCCCGGTATGGCTTCCGGGGGAATGGGAGACGTGCTGAGCGGGATACTTGGCGGCATGCTGGCACAAGGTTATTCACTCACTGAAAGTGCAAGGCTGGGTGTTTGTATTCACAGTAAGGCCGCCGATATTCAGGCCGGCACTCATGGTGAACGCGGACTCCTTGCCACTGATCTTTTCACCTGTGTTCACCAGCTGGTGAATCCTTGATCACTCCATAAGCGCGTCTATGAGCCACTCTGTATTTCTTGCTGATGAAGCTGCCACTGTGGCCTTTGGTCAGGCTTTGGCCAAAGTGTCCAAAGGCCGCGGCTTGTTCACCTTGAGCGGCAATCTCGGCACCGGCAAAACCACCTTGAGCAGGGGTTTGATTCAATCCTGCGGGCATAGCGGTGCCGTAAAAAGTCCTACCTATACCTTGGTTGAGCCCTACGAAATAGGCACTCAGCGCATTTACCATTTTGATCTATACAGAATGGAGGATCCTGAAGAGCTTGAATTTATTGGCTTGAGGGACTACCTCGAAGAAGATGCTCTGGTACTGATTGAATGGCCAGAAAAGGCCTTTGGTGTTTTGCCAACAGCAGACATTGAATTCAAACTGGCGATTGATAACAGGGGCAGAGTGATTTCCTGGGGCGCCGGGACAGCCCTGGGTGAAGAGATTTCTGCAAGCCTTGAAGCTTCTATTTTGTAAGATCCGACCCGGCCTGGATTAATTGGTCTACAAGGAAGCCTGATTTTTCATCACTTTCAAGCCAAAAACTTTCTAGAAAAACACTAGATATCCTACCTAAATCACTGTAAATTATAATATTTATTGAATTTTCAGTTGGGAAAAGTTGGCAAAAAAGCTAATGAAAAGACTCCTTATCAGGACTATAGCTGCATTTTGCTTAATGATGATAAGCATCATCTCCTATGCTGCCACGGTGGAAACCGTGCGCTCCTATCGGGCACCGGACTATACCCGTCTGGTTTTTGACCTCAGCGCTATAGTCGACCACGAAGTTTTTACCCTCGATAATCCTCAGCGCATCGTTATTGATCTTGCCAATGTGCAACTAAACGCCGACTTTTCTGCCCTTGATCTGGCCGGAACACCGATCAGCAGTATCCGTAGTGCCCCCCGCAATAACAGTGATTATCGTGTGGTCTTTGATCTGACCAGCAAAGTACAGCCGCGCTCATTTCTTCTGGAACCCAACGAGCAGTATGGTAACCGTCTGGTAATTGATTTTTATGACCAGAACAGCCAGGCTAAAAAAACGGTGGTTCGTAAATCCAGCGATGAAATTGTCAACAACAAGCGCGATATTGTGGTGGCCATTTCTGCCGGTCACGGCGGAGAAGATCCCGGAGCCATCGGGGTAAAACGTCTTCAGGAAAAAAAGGTGACACTGGCCATTTCCCGGGAAATAGAAAAACAGATAAACAACACTCCTGGATACAGAGCAGTAATGGTTCGTGATGGCGATTACGGCATGACGCTGGGGCAACGTACCCGCATTGCCCACCAAAACAGTGCCGACTTTTTTATTGCTATTCATGCTGACTCCTACAAAAGCAGTTCAGCGCGCGGCACCACTATTTATGCCCTGTCCCAACGTGGCGCCACCAGTCAGCAGGCGCGCTTGTTGGCAGAAAAGGAAAATGCAGCAGACCTTATTGGCGGTGTGGGAAGTGTCAGATTGGCAGGCATGGATGAAGACCTGCGCAGCGTATTAATTGATCTGAGTATGACTGCCAGCATTGCTGCCAGCCTTGAAGCCGGTAATAAAATTATTTCCTCTGTGGGTAAAGTGACCCGAATGCGACGGACAACTGTCGAGCAAGCCAATTTTGTCGTATTGCGCAGTGCAGACATTCCTTCCCTACTGGTGGAGTCCGGTTATATCACCAACCCCACTGATGCCAGTAATCTGGATTCCAGCAATTGGCGCAAACGCTTTTCAATGGCCATTGTGAATGGCATTACGGCTTATTTTTATGATACACCGCCAAGAGGTACCTTTATCGCATGGCACAAGGAAAACGGTGGCGGGCCGAGCAGTTATACGGTGAGTCGGGGTGATACTTTGTCACAAATTGCAGATCGATTTAATGTTCCAATGGCTACCCTGAAGCAAGCCAACAACATGGACTCCAATAGTATTCGTGTGGGGCAGAAGCTTGTCATTCCCAACGGACTTATCAGCCCCTCTACAATCAGCTTCATTGAACACACCATTGCCAGAGGTGAAACCCTTTCAGAAATCGCTGATGATTATTCAGTATCATTGGCGCGAATCCGCGAAACTAACCAGCTAAATAGTGATACTATTCGGATAGGACAAGTAATTAAAATTCCATCTTCCTGAATAGTCTATGCCTGAATTTAAAAGGCCCCGTATACATCTTCTTAGCCAACGCCTGAGCAACCAGATCGCCGCAGGTGAAGTGGTCGAGCGCCCTGCGTCTGTCGTTAAGGAATTGCTCGAAAACAGTCTCGATGCCGGTGCAGATCGTATTGATATCGAACTGGAAAAAGGCGGCATCAAACTCATCCGTATTCGCGATAATGGCCTGGGTGTAGAAAAAGAAGACCTTCCCCTGGCGCTTAATCGTCACGCCACCAGCAAAATTGCCCAACTGGATGATCTGGAAAGTGTCAGCTCTCTGGGATTTCGCGGTGAGGCTCTGGCAAGTATCAGTTCTGTTTCACGGCTGACAATGATCTCCAGAACACCCGAAGCAAGTGAAGCCTGGAAAGTAGAAACTGAAGGCCGCAACATGGATGCCAATGTCAGCCCGGCCGCTCACCCACCTGGCACCAATGTGGAAGTCAGGGATCTGTTTTTCAATACCCCTGCACGTCGTAAATTTTTACGTACTGAACAAACTGAATACAAGCGCATCTATGAAACTATCAAACGCCTGGCCTTGAGCCGCTTCGATGTAGGCTTTAATGTCCAGCATAACCAGCGCGTCGTGCATCGTTTTGAAAAAGCGGAAAGCGAATCAGACATGAAGCGCCGGGTATCGCAGATTTGTGGCCCAGCCTTTATTGACAACTCGGTCACCATAGACATGGAATCCAGCGGCCTGCGCATGTCAGGCTGGGTAAGCCTGCCCACATTTTCCCGTTCGCAAGCAGACCTGCAATATTTTTATGTCAATGGCCGGGCAATCCGAGACAAACTGGTAAGCCATGCCATCAAGCAGGCTTATCGGGACGTACTGTTTCATGGCCGCCATCCTGCTTTTGTACTTTATCTTGAACTGGAACCTTCATTGGTGGATGTGAATGTGCACCCCACAAAACATGAAGTGCGATTTCGCGATTCACGCCTTGTGCATGACTTTCTGTTTAGCGCCCTGCACCGCTCCCTCGCCAATGTCCGGCCTGAAGACCAGTTTGAATCTTCGGATGTCCAGGCCGGATTTGATCCGGCACACATTCAGGAATCACAGGGAAATTATCAGCAAAATACAATCCGCTATACGGATTTTGGCGGGGGCACCACGCCCTCTTACGACAGAGGTTCTATAAGTCGGGAAGCAATTCAGTCGCAGCTTGGTACATTACGCGACATGGCGGGTACCGGGCAGCCGGATTTTACTCAGCCAATAGAAGAACAGGATATCCCGCCACTGGGTTTTGCCATTGCACAGCTGCATGGTATCTATATCCTCGCTCAAAATACCCATGGACTGGTTGTCGTGGACATGCATGCTGCTCATGAACGTATTACTTATGAATACATGAAGACCTCTATGAGTGATGCCGGAATTAAAAGCCAACCCTTACTGGTTCCTGTATCACTTGCAGTAAGTGAAGGCGAAGCAGATTGTGCTGATGAAAATAAACAGGCGCTGGAAATACTCGGATTGTCCATGGACAGACTTGGCCCCGAAAGCCTGAGCATTCGCCAGGTTCCTGTAATTCTGAAAAGCGCAGATGTGGAGCAACTGGTACGCGATGTCTTATCCGACTTTATCGAGCACGGCAGCAGTGATCGTATTGAAGCGCATAGAGATGAAATTCTATCCACTATGGCATGTCATGGTTCAGTGCGAGCCAACAGGCAGCTGACAATTCCGGAGATGAATTCTTTATTAAGGGATATGGAACGTACGGAACGTTCAGGGCAATGTAATCATGGGCGTCCTACCTGGACGCAGATGTCATTAGGGGATCTGGATAAGTTGTTTTTGCGGGGACAATAAACACAAGGTACAAGGTACAAGGTACAAGGTACATTATAATGGAAGCACGTTTACTTCCTTGCCCCAACATCTTGATATCAATTTTTTCTGAATACTTAAATCCCCGCTGGAATAAAAAGTAATTTCTCCTGGGACTTTATCATTTTTTAGTAAATCTTTTTCTTCCAGCACACTGCCAAGTCGCCTTGCTACTGCATCATCGGTATCGACAATCGCTATATCCGGACCCGCAATTTCTTTTATCTGTGTAGTAAGAAAAGAATAGTGTGTGCAACCCAATACAATAGTATCTACTTTTTTATCAAGCAGTGGCGTGATGTACTCTTTGAGCAAATGATTAATTGCCTGCCAATCTGGAACGACTTGCTCAATATGTTCAACCAGGCCAGAACATGGCTTGGTGATTATTTCTACATCGCCGTCAAAACGACTTTTCAGATCAACAAACTTGTCGCTGGCCAATGTCCCTTCTGTCGCCAGCACACCAATTACACCGCTACTGCTTGCCAGTGCCGCTGGCTTCAATGCCGGCTCCATGCCCACGATGGGCAGATCATAGTCTTCTCGCAACTGAGCCACCGCTGCCGCAGTTGCTGTATTGCAGGCAACGACAACTGCTTTTACCTGATGAGAAAGATAGAAGTCCATCAGATGTCGACTGCGTTGAATAATAAATTCATCGCCTTTGGGTCCGTAGGGAGCAAAAGCAGAATCGGCGACATACAAAATTGATTCCCGCGGATGCAGTTGATGGATTTTTTCAAGAATGGAAAGCCCTCCCACTCCGGAATCAAAAACGCCTACAGGTAAGGATGAACTCATTAGCAATTACCGTTAAGATCAATGGCTGCATTGTATCGTAGGTAAAGAGCAGGGGAATAAAAGAAAAAGGATAAAAGATAAAGGTGGGCGGGTTCAGAGCACCCTGAAAGTTTAGCCCTTTTATCCTTTATCCTTTATCCTTTATCTTAATTATCTACTTCCCGAGCCAACCAGGCATCGAA
>Ga0233432_10001870_pt1 | contig 20061 bp, 8 predicted proteins | sample SI_122_August201_6_FD_179870 | JGI IMG/M metagenome (GOLD analysis project Ga0233432, IMG submission 179870) | Seawater microbial communities from Saanich Inlet, British Columbia, Canada - SI_122_August2016_10_MG | ecosystem: Environmental > Aquatic > Marine > Inlet | place: Canada: British... | reverse complement strand
GAAGAACCAATTAAACATAATAACATTCGAGATGCTCTAAATTCATGGAGAGCTGAGCTGCTAGATTTAACTGGTCGCAACCAACTTTTATATTTAAAAAATTACAAATCCCAAATTGAACTGAATGATCTTAAATTTTTTAATTTAGAAAAGTTTTCTGAAGAAGTTGATCAAAAGCTAATTGATTCCGAGATAGAGATAGACATCATTGATTACTTTATGGAGCCTAATAACACGGAAGAAATAGCTGAGAAAGAAGAAATTTCTGAAGATACAGAAAGTGAAGAAGAAAATATCAATATGGAGGAGACTTTAGTTCCTGAGGAAAGCTCTGCGGAAGAGGACTTAATTCCTTTTGAAAATCAAGTTCCTGAAGAGAACGTAGAATATCAGCAGATTCATGAAGAAAAAGAAGAAGTAGTTGAGGAAGTTGAACCACTAGGGGGGAACCCATCACCAGAAGAAATAGCTGAATTTATTAAAAAGCTAAAGGATCAAAATGACAACTGATCAAGAGACTCTTCAAGAAGAATACAATAAGGAGATAAAAGATTTTATTAACGGGATTAAAGGACTCCAGAAAAAAGAATCAACAGCGAATGAAGAAAAGGGTGTTTCCGTAGTTAAGTATGCAAGACACTTTGTAACCTGGGATGACGAAAACAAAAAACCTAAAGCACCGCTATTTTTATCTTCTATTTCTATTAAAAAAAGAGGCAAGTACAAATTAACAATTTCAAATGAATTTGAAGTAAATCAGGTTTTGATTGAGTATTTTAAAAATGAAAAAGGAATACTTCCTTCCAAAGAATTCGAGGAAAAGTACATCGTAGACGGTATAGGTATAAACAAATTTTCTGAAGCTATCGACGCATTTAAGTCTTACTATGTCGCTCAAGGTGTAAAGAGCTTAAAGATTAAAGACAAATCTATGTTCGGATATTTTGATTACTCAAATTTGCCAATGGTTGCAGACCTAGGATCATCTGAATTCGAAGAATTATTCTCAGACCATGAATTAGGAGAAGCAATTGTTACTGTCAACGGTGATAAAATTGATGAAAAAATCAGAGATACGTATAAAGTTTTTCCAACTGATGAAGAAATTGATACTATAAAACCGTCTGAAGAGTATCTTATTTTAGATTCAGACTCTTCTCAACAGATACCTGTTTTAGCGGCTGGAAAAGGTTTTCACTTAATAGTTCAAGGTCCTCCTGGAACAGGAAAAAGTCAAACAATTGCGAATATGATTAGCTACTGCGCCTCTTTAGATGAACCAAAAAAAATTCTATTTGTATCCGAAAAAAGAGCAGCTATTGATGCTGTTTTAAAAAGGTTAAATGAAAAAAGTTTAGACTTTCTGATTCTTGATGTGTTTAAAGGGCTAAAAGCTTCAAATAAAAAAGAGATTTACGACGAGATTTCCAAATTAATCGAAAATGGGGTACAAACGTATAATGACAGATCTCACAAATCACTTGATAAGGATCTTTTTGAAGCTAGAAAGAAGTTAAACGAACTCACTAATAAGACAGGTTATAAAAACTTTGAGGAACTAGAACAATTTACATCAGAGGACAAAAGCAATTTCCTTGAAGGCCATGAAGAGTTGTCGGAGTTGTTTTTAAATATTGATAATGAAGAAATAGAGAGTTTGATTGGAGAGGTTTCTTCAGAAAATATTTCAAAGTTTTCTTCAGAAAATGTTCAAGAAATTGTTAGTTCAGTTTTAAAACGTAATAAAATAATTTCTGATAAAAATCTCGATATTGAATTCCTAGAAAATTATTTACTACTGAATGAAAATTTCTTAGAGATAGAAACCTATGATCACCTATTGGAACATCTTAAAAATATCTCTCGTTTGGTACAGCCAGAGAGCCTAGAGTTATTTAAGAAACTGAACACTTTATTTGAATTAGAGCTTAAAGAAATTAAATCTATATATGAGTTATTAAATATTGCTCTTGAAATAAATAAAGTTTTAAATGTGTTTGACTCGGAAATCTTTTCTGAGGACTTTGAAAGTCTACTTGATGAAATTGATCAGTTTAAAAAAATTAATAATAAAAATGCTGCATCAAAACTGCAGCAATCAAAGGATGAACTTTTCTTAAAATTAAAGCCTTTTCAACTAAGAAAGTTTTTTATTACAAAAAAAACTATTGAAGGTAACGCAAGAAATGTCGTAGTTGCTAAAAATATTCTTAAATCATATAAATTCGATTTTCAAAAAATTAACGAATTAACTATCGCTACTGCTGATATTGCTAAGATATTTGCCGAATTGGAAGGAAGTAGAGAGGACGTAGAGGAAAATACAAATATTAAGATAAATGAGTTTACTTCTATAGAGGAACTCTCGTCAGTTTTAAATACACTCTTAGAATCCCCAATAGTTAGTGGTTTAGAACAACTTGCAGAGACGTATAAAACTTTAATTAAATTTGAATTTGAATATTTTAGAATATTTGACTTAGGTAAAAAAGATAATCTCGAAAATATTACTAAAGCAATAATCCTCAAGACTATTTTGAATAAAATTTACAGAGATAATTTGAGTGAGATTTCTGAAGATAAAAATGAATTAATTGAGCAATATAGCGATCTTGATGGAGAAAAACGTATTCTGCAGAACATTGAACAAATTAAAAAACAATATAATCAAAATTTAGCAAAAGCAAAATCGGAGTATTCGAACCAGGCTCTTAAAATTAAGACAGAGGCTAATAAAAGACGTCGACAAGCTAATTTCCGTAAAATACTAGAAGAAGCCGAAGATATTATGCTTCGGGTTAAACCTTGTTGGGTTATGTCTCCTCTTGTAGCCTCTCAGGTATTACCAAGAAAAGAATTATTTGATATTGTAATTTTTGATGAGGCTAGCCAAATACAGACTTCCTCTGCTGTTACTGCTATAGCTAGAGGAAAAAAATTAGTAGTTGCAGGAGATTCTAAACAGCTTCCACCTACAAACTTTTTCAAAACACAACTCCAAGACGACTTTACTACACTTACACAAGATTTTGACTCAATTCTAGATGTGATGGATTCAATAATAGACCCTATGGGAAACAAGCAACTTGAATATCATTACAGAAGTAAAGATGAACGTTTAATAACTACTTCTAACATTTCGATGAAATATAATTTAAATACTATTCCTGGAATTTCTAATTTAGATGCTATAAAATTTGTAAAAGTTGAAACAGATCAAAACTCAGAAAAAGGTTCCAATCCAGATGAGGTGAGAGCTGTCTGCGAAGAAATCTCAAACCACATGCTGCAAAACTCAGCTAAATCATTAGTTGTTATCGCCTTTGGATCATCACATATGAAAAATATAGAAGATTTATTTTTCAAAGAATACGAAGAACAACCCCACATTACAAAATATATTGAACAGTGGGAAGATACTGTAGAGCCTTTCAGGATTAAAAATTTAGAGACAGTACAGGGAGACGAGAGAGACTTTGTGATTCTATCTGTTGGATATGGAAAACGTGATGGAAAATTAGTTTACAACTTTGGACCTATTAACCAACAAAATGGAGATAGAAGGCTGAATGTTGCGGCAAGTCGTGCAAAAGAAGCAATGACAGTTGTTTCAACTATTACTCATGAAGAACTACTTGATTCAAAAATGCAATCAGATGGACTAAAAATGTTTAAATCGTTACTTGCCTATTTTAAGCTTGAATCTGAAGCTCCAGATAACGAAAAAGGAATTGCAGGTTTAAATGCTTTTGATAATAAATTGGTGTCTAAGCCACCTATGAATCCAATTGAACAACAAATCAAAAGAGCAATTGAAAGACTTGGTTACATTGTTGAACCACAATACGGAGTTTCTGGTTATTTTATTGACTTTGTGTTAGCTAAAAAGGATTTGCCTGGAAAATGGATTTTGGCTGTGGAGTTTGATGGTGCAAGATATCATTCATCAAGATCTGCAAGAGACAGAGATAGACTTAGACAACGAAATCTTGAAAATCTAGGTTGGATTTTCTTTAGAATTTGGTCTACTGACTGGTTTAACGATAAGAATAAAGTACTGAAAGAATTAGACAAGTTCCTAAAGTCCCTATGAATACAAATTAAATGAAAAAAATAGAAGACAAATTAGAATTCAGCATTACAGATATTGTAAGATTTTTTAGATCGCCTTATTCATCTTGGGCAACTTGGGCTAACCTTGAAAATCCTGGAACTGTCTTCTTAGAGAATGATATGGTTCATAATTCTTCTTTACTTCTTAGGTCAGAAAAAAATGAAGATGATGCCAAAAGATATTTAATTGATAAGTATGATTCTGTAAAACAAATTCAGAACCCATTAAATTCTGAGATTGAAAGCAGAGAGTTAATTTTATCAAACACTGACGTCATTGTTCAACCAACATTAAGAAGAGAAAACTTTATCGGAAGGGCAGATTTTTTAATTTACAATAAAGAAAATAAATTATATGAAGTTATGGATGCAAAGCTTGCTAAGCAGGTTAAACCAGAGTTTTTATTACAGGTATGTGGATACTCTTGGATGCTGGAAGAATACCAAAATACATTACCAGAAAAAGGCTGGTTTTTTCTTGGCAACCAACAGGTTGAGAGTTTTAAATTATTCGAATACTACAAATTTTTTATAGATCTAAAAGACAAATTCTTAGATGAGGTTAGTAACTATTCTATCGATGAGCGCCCCACGCCTAGAAAATGGGAGTTTTTTGAAGAGTTTAGTGATGCAGCAAATAATTTTTGGCAAGACAATGATGCACTTGAACTTGTTGCAGATATTAACAGTAGGCAAATTGACATTCTTGAAAAAAATAACATAAATACTGCAAATCAACTAATTGAACTTGAAGATGATTTTTTAGACAAAATTCCTCATCAAACATTAGATAAAATTAAACGGCAAGCAAATGCTCAGAAAAAATCAAATCAAGATTTTACCCATATAGAGCTCCGGAATGACGAGGAATCTGTTCATTGGTTGCATACGTTACTTCCAGATGAACAACCTGGAGACATTTACTTTGATCTCGAAGGATACCCATTTTATAATTTCCGATCTGAAGATACATTAGAGTATTTATATGGTGTAGCTTATAAAGATAATTCTGGAGAATTAGTTTTCAAAGACGATTTATGGGCCGAATCAGAACTTGAAGAAAAGTATATTTTTGATCAGTTTGTTAACTGGGTAGAAAAGCGAATTAAGGAATTTCCAAGCCTCAAAATATATCATTATGCACATTATGAAAAAACATCTTTGTTGAAATCAGCACAAAAATTTGGTTTACATGAAATAATTATTGATAAGTGGATAAAAGATGGAAGGTTAGTTGATCTTTATCAAGTTATAAGAAAATCATTTATCATCGGTAAGGACTCCTACAGCTTAAAGCGGATCGAAGAAATCCCAGGCTACAAAAGAGAATTAGACCTCAATTCTGGAATAGATTCAATATTTTATTTTGAAAAATATTTATCAACAAATAATGAAGATCTTAAAAATGAAATTCTTATGTATAACATGGATGATTGTTTCGCAACAGAAGCTGTGTGTGTTTGGTTAAGAGGCATGAAAGATGAATATCCATATTTATTTGAATATCAAGAAAAAGAAAGCAGCAAACCTTCTGAGGAAGACATTGAACTACAAAAGTACGAAGAATTGATTAATGATTTAGTTACCAAAACTGTAACTGAAGAATCTAAAAATTTTATGTCAACAATACTTGGCTACTACAGGAGAGAAAAAAAGGCAGATTTCTGGGAGTTATTTAATTTATTAGAATTACCAGTTGAAGAAAAAGTTTATAACGCCAGTAGTTTTGCATATTTAAAACTTTTAGAAAAGCCAGAATTATTAGACAATTATTACCGTCTTTCTTATGAATGTTTAGACAACACCTTTAAAAAAGTTAAGCAAAGTGATGAAGTAATTCTTTCAGTACCAACAAATAACAGCTATGAAGATGTAGAGTTTTATGCAACTGTATCGGACATCAGAGAATCCCCCTTTGTATTAACTTTTAATATTTCTGAAAAACAATGGAAAACTAAACATGACCATGATTCTTCAGTTGTGTTTAGGTTTGAATCAGCAAGTGCAATAGTTAACCCCGTGCCAGCAAAGTATGGAAACGTTGCCGACAGTCCTTTCAAAGCATTAAAAAACATTTGTGATCAATTCATCGAAACTAAAAATTTGCCTGAGATTATTAATCAAATCTTAGAAAAAAAACCGAGTAGTGATATTTCCATAGCTAATTCAAAGAACCCTTCAAGTGATGATATTTATAAGATTTGTCTAAAAATGCACAATACATTTTTAGCAATTCAAGGTCCACCAGGTACAGGAAAGTCTTCAATGCTTGGTGAAGTAATTGCAAAACTTTATCACGATGGATACAAGGTAGGTTTAGTAGCGCCAAATTATGCATCGAGTTTAAATTTAGCGAAAAAAGTAAGTCACTACCTTAACGATGAAGAAGTGATAGATTTTCTTGGAGGTAGTGAGGAAATAAAAAAAGAAATTGAAGAAATTGATCACATTAGATCAGCAACAGCCAGCCAATTAGAAAAATCTAATCTCCTTTCAACTTTCATTAACAGAATTTGTCATAAAAAACACAAAGATCAGTTTGATTTTATAATTATTGATGAAGTTGGTCAAGTTCCCTTGGCAACGACACTGGCAGCTACAGAGTCTACAAAGAATTTAGTTCTAATAGGAGATCCACAGCAACTACCACAAGTAAAGAAAGGTTCTCATCCTAACAATAATGGTTTCACAACCCTGGAGTACTTAGTTGGAGATAGTGTGACTATTCAAGAAGAACTCGGTGTTTTTTTGGATAAAACTTACAGGCTACACCCAACAATTAACAGTTTTATATCAACCTTTTTTTATGACAATAGGCTGTTGAATGACCCCTTGACTTCACAGAGATTTTTAGACAGCTATGAAAAGCCATTAATGCCTTCAGGTATTCAATTTATAAACGTAGAACACGAAGGAAATACACAAGCAAGCTTTGAAGAGATAGATGCTCTGGAGGACATAACAGGAAAATTACTAAATTCCGAAATTAATCTAGCTGGTCAGGTGAGACAAATAGTTGAAGAAGACATTTTGATTGTTTCACCTTACAATCTTCAAGTTTATGAAATCGGGAAGCGATTAGGAGAAAAATTTCGAGTTGGTACAGTAGATAAATTTCAAGGTCAAGAGGCTCCAATTGTTATCGTTTCCTTAGCTGCTTCAAATTATGAAGACGCGCCTAGAGGATTAGATTTTATATTAAATTACAATAGGATGAATGTCGCACTATCAAGAGCACAGTGCTTAAGTGTTGTAATAGGATCTCCAAAATTAACGAATTTACATTATCAAAGTTTAAATTCACTAAAGCTATCTAATTTTCATAGGACACTTATTGATCCCAGTTCGTTAACTCTTTAACTTCTTGATTGCCAATTACAATTAAAGAAGTAGTTGCTCTAGACATGCCTACATACATTAAGCTTTTTATATCTGAAGTGTTTTCGGATTTTAAACTCTCCAAATTTGGAGCTAGTAATAATACAACTTCACTTTCTAAGCCTTTAAATTTGTATATCGACTCTATGTTAATACCTTTGATACCTCCGATTTTCTTATTTTCTTTGTACCCTGCTTGTTCAACTTCGTCTAAATACCTACTATGTGGAATTAAAATTTGGACCTGAGATGATTCATAGCCTTCTTCTTCAAAAAGTTTTTCAACAGTACTTGAAAGTAATTCCAGACTGCTATTCCAATCACCCTTACTAAGTTGAAATTCTGGCTCAATACCGCTTATGCTTGTAGGTAGTTGCTCAAGGTCAAAAACATTTAGAACTTTTTCTGATATTTCCTTAGTGCTACGTAGGTATTTCGTTAGAGGATATTTAAGCCAAGATTCATTATTCAAATCAGGTAATGTCCAATCTACGTGAGTAATCGCCTGTTTTTTGTCAGCAAAAATAAACCATTTTTTATTTTCAGTTAATAATTCAAATGTTGGCCAAAACAAAGGGGAAAAGTCCTGTGCCTCATCAATAATAAGTACATCAAAATCATTTGAAAATTTATCAAAGTTATCACTAAACAGTTCAGCTATCAATGGCGCCGCATCTGTGGGGGATAAGTGTGCAGTTCCAGAGTCTTTAAGATTAATATTTATCTTTGAAAAGAAACTAAAAAGAGAATAAACCTCTATTTCTATATAATCTTGTAAAAGAATTTTTAGATACTTTCCGAGGTTTTGGTTATAACAAAGAAAGAGCACCTTTTTTTCGTTTTTAGAAAAGGTTCTTGCAGCGTCAACCGCCAAAACTGTTTTTCCAGATCCAGCTGGGCCTGTTACAAATATTTTAGAATTATTTTCTAAAATAGAGTTCAATATTATTGACTGTTCTTTTGTTGATGACATTAGCTTTTGTTCAATATCTCTTGTTAAACCTCTCATAGGTACTGTATTTATATCTGGAATGATGATTTCTTTTAATTTATCTTGTATTTTTCTGAAGTCCTTAAATTTTAATTTGGGGATGTTTGATTTTAAGAATTTATCAATATTTTCCAAGTCTACTTGGGTAACGGTATTATTTTTTTCAGACTCTATTCCTAAGTTTTCAAAGCTAGGAAGATATGGAAACACTACCAGTGTGTGGATGGTTATTTTATTAATATCAGAATAATTTTTTATCATTGGGTTGAAAGCATCCTTGTGTTCATATAAAAAATCTTTAAGATTTCCTCGTGCATTTTCGATTTGCATATAGGGACTTTTTATACGTTTTTCCCTATCACCCTCTCCCGGTACAGTCTCAGTCCTGTACCAATTTCCATCTTTGGAGAAGATACCAAAACCTTTGACTTCCATTAAGATAATCCCAAAAAAAGGATGAATTAATATAAAATCAATTTCCCCCCGACTTACCTTTTCAAATATAGTTATATGTTGTCTCATGTTTGTATAAATGTGCCAACTATCACTCAGCGACGAAAGGCTCTCATAAACTTTTTTTTCAGATTTATTTACAAAATTAGGATTAGTTGGATAAAAAATTGCCATAATTTTATATTAAATTTAATAACCTACTCTGTCATACAATAAATAAATAAAAAGAACTGAATGTCTTTTGATATTATGAAAAAGAAAGAGAAAACACACTTAACTACTTTGGTAAGTTGAAAAACTATTGACTCACGCAAATTTTAAACAGTAAACTCTGATAAGGATTTATTTATGAATGAAATATTATCAATTTTATTTTTAATCTCAGGATTGATAGCAATATTTATTGGAACAACTGGTATATTTGGATATTCATTTCTAAGAGTTATTACAAGAAAACAAGCTATAACAATATTGTTTACTGGCTTATTTTCACTCATCATTGCAGGCAGATTTAACTTACAAATTTTACCGGAAATAAATAGTCAGCAATCTCCTATGGTTCCACAAGTAAATCAATCAAGTTCGACAACTACTCTATTGCAAAATAACCCTACACAATCTACTCAACAAACTAACAACACCTCAAATACAAAAATTGATGTCGATGTTTCTATGGAGGAATTAAATTTTCTGGTGATCAATGATAACTTTTCATCGGTTCCTTCTTATGATAGAGATTTATACTTTGGTTCTTGGATTGACGAAGACGGTGATTGCCAAAACACAAGAGCTGAAGTCTTATTAATTGAATCATTATCTTCTGTTTCTTTCAGAGATAACAACAATTGCACAGTCGACTCAGGCGAGTGGTATGATCCCTATACAAATTCAACATTCTATTTTGCAAGCGATGTAGATATTGATCACTTTGTACCACTTTATGATGCTTTTTATTCTGGAGCCTATCTATGGCCAGAGTACAAGAGATTTGAATATGCAAATGATATTTATGTATTCGAAGACCACCTGATTGCTGTAGAAAAAGGAGAAAATCGTTCAAAAGGAAAAAAACCTCCACATGAATGGATGCCTCCGAATATTAACTATCACTGTGAATACGGTGCAAATTGGATAAACATAAAGTATTTATGGGAACTAACCATTACTACTCAAGAATATAATTATCTACAAAATCTTGTTCAAAATTGTTAAGATAAAATAATGGTTACAAAAAAATTAAACAAACCTCCGCTTACTTTATTTTCAATACATATAGGCCTATTCATAATTTCAATCTTTTTCTTCTTAAATATTTTGAACATAAATTCGTATTTGTACCTAGCTTTAATTATTCATGCAGCTGGGTTTGTTTGTTTGTTAATATTTCTAACTATCGACAAATCTATATCTAGCAGCAGAAACTACTCACCTGACTTTACCGTCGTAACATCAAAAACTTTACTTTACGCCTATGTATTATTTGCTACATACTTGTCTTGGGAAATCGGTTACGACTTGGCTTATGAAGAATTTCTTACAAGTTTTTAAAATGAAAAAAATATTTTTATTATTTTTGATAACGGTCATGTTGCTTATTGTCCCTGAAAACCTTTATGCAGAGGAAAAAGAACAGTGGGAGAAGGACTTAACAACGTGTATTAATCAGAAAAAAGCAGCATCAATTCATATAACAGTTGACACATCAGGATCTACAGCAAGTACAGATCCAAAAGGATTAAGAGGGATATCGTCAACAGCTATCACCCTAGGTCTCCAAAAAATAACTAAAGAGTTGAAGGAGAGCGAGTCTGAAAATGTTGATATTGAGATATCTTGGAGTTCTTTTGCAAACACTTCTAATCTAATTCTTCCATGGACTGATTTAACAAATAGTAACCTCACCAAGCAGAATCTAAACAATTATAAATTAGACATGAATGAAGAGAGTGGAGGTACTGAATACTTAAGTGCATTAAGCATTGCGAATCAAATGTTTACCACTAAAAAAATATCTGACTCATGTGAAATCTGGTTATTTATGAGTGACGGTGCACCTCAGGATAGTTTTAAAACTATAGGAGATAATTTTGAAAGCCTAAGATCTCAGGGTATATTTTTAATTGGAGTTCATCTCGGAAATCCGAATGACATTATTTATTTACAAACATTTTTAGGTGAAACAATAGACTATACAATTTCAGGAAATGGTTCTTATACCTCACCTTCAATTTATTTAAAATCTAAAGTTTTTCTAGCAGAAGATGCAACAGATATACTCGGAGCATTTTTAAATATTGCAAATAATATTAGAGCTGCAAGCTTCAACCAAGAAAGAGTTGAGCTAGATACTGAAAGTACATGTGTATCTACAATTAATCGAGAGTGTTTTTATGAACTGTCTGTTGGTGTTGGGTCTCAAACTGCAATAATCAGAATGAATTTAACAACTCCAGGAAATGTAGGAGATATAGAACTTTATATAGAACCGCCACCTGCACTTAATATACAAGAAAGTTTAAAAACGATCCCTCCTGGCGGGCTAAACAAAACTCAATTTGGGGATACTCAGATAGAAATTGAGTGGTACAGCGAAGAAGTGGGGGAAATTATAATTAATTTTGATCCTGAAAAAAATTCATGGGTTGGAAATTGGAAATTTTCCTTAACAGCAACTGACCCACAAAATAGAACTGTAAATTGGACTACTAATTTATATACAAAATTAGTTCCAAAAATCCCCAAAGAAGTACCTTTAAGAATTGGCCAAGAACAATGTATTGATATTTCCTATCTCAATGATTCACCACCACCTAATGCTGAGGTGAAGCTTCTCGTCGTAGATCCTTCAGATGGTTCAGTTTTAAAGTCTTTAAATGCTACAGAAATACCCCGTGGTCACAGGGCATGTATTACTCCAGATGAATCGTTACCTTCAAAAGTAAAACTTCAGACAGAAGTTATTTATGAACTATCAAAAGGAAAAAAAATTCCTGCTGATGTAGCTTTATCCAATATTATCGAAATCCTGGAAGCGCCAGAATATAACAACATTACTGGACCTATAGATTCAGATAAACAGGTGTTTAAGGGTGAGCAAAGTGTCAGATTTTTATTCGAAGTTGAAGCAGGCAATATAGATTCTGTAGTTAATGTCACAATCAATCAGCTAACTTCAAATCTTTCACCAAATGTTAATTGGATAATTGAATACAAGGGTAATAAATATCAGCTTGGGACAGAAGACCTTCCAATAAAAATAAGTGCTAATGAAACTGGAATACTAACTTTAATCGGAGATCCTTATGAAGCAGTCAATCTAGACAATGATACAATGTACGAAATTGTCTTTAAGTCAAGCATTCCAACTATATCTGCTCAAGAAGATGTTAAGTCTATCCAAATTAATTCTAGATTTTTAGATGTTCCACTCTTTGACATAGTGAAATATGCTGCAATTATACTTCTAATTTTCTTATTAGTTGGAATGTTTTTGTCTTACCTGTACTCAAATATCAACTCAGGATTAGTTTTTGATAAAAATATAAGAACAAAATCATACCCAATACGTATAAGCAAAGAAGGAATTGATTGGGTTGGAGACAATTTTTATAATGATACATTTGACAATACAAGAATTCTTGCAACAACTGCTAAAAAAATAACACTTGGTAATTCAATAAAAGTTCAATTCAAACAAAAACTATTTCCATTTATGCAAGATTCATCAGCAGAGATTAGCTCCAGAGGTTCTTTTGTAAGTATTTATAACAAAGAATTTGATAATAAAAAAGATATCAAAAATGATATTAATAAAATTTGGGTATTTGAGATCGACTCTACTTCAGATGAAAAAGTAATAGGAAACTTAACTATTGTCGCCAATAATGAGCAGACATTTAATTTACTTAAAGAAGCAGTGCCAGTTTTGCAGAGTATTGATTATTCCTCGACACAAATCTCTTCTACACCTACAAAAAAGAATATTAAAAAATCAGAAGTTTCTGATAAAAATACTCGAGAAGATACCATACCGCCAGGTTCAGGAGGACCACCACCGCCAGGTTCAGGAGGACCACCACCGCCAGGTTCAGGAGGACCACCACCGCCGGTACGTTGAAAAATTAATTTACAATTCTAAGATATTTATTTAGAATCATTTTATGTTATCAAAATTTTTGTTTGTTGGCTTAGGTGGTTCTGGAGGTAAAACTTTACAGTTCCTTCATCAAAATTTAGAACTTAGATTGAAAGCAATAGATAAGAAAATGCCTAAAGCCTGGCAATTTTTATGGCTCGATGTTCCTACAATTCCTGATTTATTAGATCCTGGCTCAGGAGTAAAACCCTTACCAAATAAATATTATCAATCACTTGCAGGAGAGGGTCTTAATTACAATGTTATTGACTCTGCTTTGATTGAAAATAAAGGTGGTGAGCTTTATGACGAAATGGCAGAGTGGTCACCAGATCCTTCACGAGTTGATGTGCCAATACAATTAGGAGCAGGTCAGTATAGAGCAATCGGTCGTGTAGTGACTATGTCTAGATATGAAGACATTGGAAGAAAACTAGATACATCCTTTAATGCACTTGAAGGTGCAGGTACGGATGAAGAGTTAAAGGATATTGCAAAAGCTTTAAATTTAGAGATTGATGATGGGACAAAAGCAAGAAGACCACAAGTGGTTATTGTATGTTCCCTTGCTGGAGGTTCTGGAGCGGGTTCTATAGTAGATGTAGCAGATATCATTCGAGCTAAAGTTACTAACAATGAAAGCTTTGATGACAACTCTGTTGGTCTTCTGTACACTCCCGACGTTTTTGATGGGAAAGTAGACAATGTAGGTATAGAAGCAAACGCAATTTTTGCATTAAGTGAGATTATAAATGGATCGTTTGATAGCACACCAGGTGAGAGACCAAAATCTGAATTATTGCCACAGTTTGGTATTGAAAAGCCTGCCGACACCAGAAGGGGGCCAAGATACAATTTCCTCGTGGGCAAGTCTAATGGAAAAGTAACATTTGACTCACCTCAAGAAATATTCAGGAATACCGGCAGACTTTTGTCTGCATGGTGCTTGGATCCTGAAATTACAAATGAAATAGCATTTGATGTTTTAGGAAACTGGGCTCAGAAATCTGAAAGTGTTTCAAACAACTCAACTGGGTTGTTTCATTATGTAGGTTCTGCTAATTCTCCAAATTTCAGACACCCTTACGCACTAAATTCTATGGGATATTCATCTGTTGGTTTAGGTAGGGAGTATTTTCGAGAGTATGTGGCACAAAGGATATCAAAAAAAGTAATAAAGCATCTTGCTAGAGCTCATTATGATGACGATGTTCTAAGTCAAAAAAAATCAGTTAACCAAGCTCTAGATGAAAAGACAAGTGCATTATTTGGGCATTTTTTAAGCAATTCAGGACTAGATGAAATAGGATCTGAAAAAAATGCTATAACTGACTCTATAAGATCATTAAATAATGCTACAAATTTGGATAAATATGCAAATGATATTGTTAACTTTGCTACAGAAGGTAAAGATGATCAAAAAATATCTTCTTGGATAGTAGATGTAACAGATTCATATAATTTTTATATTTCAAAATTTACATCTATAGAACTTCAAGAGCAAAAAGATCAAGCTAAAAAATGGACAGCAACTTTTGAGAAGACTTTTATAGAACATGTAATAAATACTGTTGCAGAGGCTGGAACAGGTGCCACCGTCACAATAAGATTAATTGAAGTCTTAGATCAACATCTTAGAGAGACGCTTGATGATCTAAAGAACGAGAGACAAGAGTTTGTTCACTGGTCTACTCTATATAAAAATACGTTATCTGAAGTTTTAGAGGAACTTGGAGATAATGCCAAAATTAAATCAGATCATGAAGTATGGGACACACTTAGGACGAAATTAAGAGAGCCATTATTTTGGACTTCAGAGATCACTGTCAGATCTATTTCTATTGAATTAATAGAAGAGTTTTTAAGAGGCGTAATACCGAGTGTATTAAAAGTTTTAAAAGATATATCAGATCAAGCAGAATTAGCTTTAGATCCATCTAGAGATGAGGGAAGAGAAGTAGCTCTCTGGGCTGAAGATGAGGTAACAGATGCACTCAAACCATCGGAAAATGAAATCTTAATAGAATCTTGGAAAGAATATAGAGAGAAATATGAAGAACTATTGAAGTTGGTATACAAAGACCAGGACGCTCTTTCAGTAGCACAGGCTGAATCTTTATTAATAAAAGACATTCTTTGTAGTAATTTTAGGGGTAGCGAAAGTGATAATAATTTAATCTTAATTAATAAAAATTGGGTTCCTGAAAATACTGAATATAAAGATAGATCTACACCACCACAATTTGCTGACTATGAGTCAACCGCAGACATGTTTGAAATTAAGTCTCGTGTGGAAAGTTTCGTTGTTCACAAAGAAGGAGATTTTGGAAGGTATATTGACCAACCTTTAGAAGACTACCTTTCAGAAACCCAGGCAGGTTCAGTCAGGGAACTTTCTGATAGAACAGATAAATTTATAGCTGCTCTAGGAAAATCCCTTGATATGGCCAGACCGCAAATTAATATTGAAAAAGCATTTCACAATAAAGTGCATAAAGAAAAAGCTGATCTGCAGGTTGTAGTTAGTGCAATACCTTTCACAAACGAAAAGGTTAAAGCAAGAGTTATTGAAGCAATTTTGCCCTATTTTGATAACAATCAAGACGATGTAGCAGGTTTATTTAAAACAAGTCCTAGTGCCAAGTCCATTCAGTTTTTTGCAGTGTACAATTTTGCAAAAGATGTGACAGTTTTTAAATCATTATGGGATTCCTTAATGAGATCCTGGTTCCAAAATAAAGAAAATCCTACAAGCTTGAGCGGAATGTGGCAATGGAGACGATCAAGACAGTTGTTGCATTCAATTCCACTGCAACAAGAAGTCATAAGCACTATGATAAATGGCTGGTTTACCGCAAGATTAATGGATCAAATAAAAATTGATAGAGATGGGACTACTCAAAAAGTTGAAATTCACTCAAAAAATTTAAATAAAAGCGTAAAATTTCCGGACCCTCTAGTAGTGCCTAATCCTCAACCGTCTGATCTACTAGCTTCAATTTTACTTTCAGTACCACTTGCAATGGGCATATATAGTTTTAACTCTGATGATGAAGCATTAGTTCCTTATCAAAGATTGATTGAGCTAGGCGCCGATGGATCAGGAAAAATCGGATCATATACCACTGCTAATCAAGAATTAGTAAAATTTATAGAAAAAAATTCTTTAGATGATGCTATTGCTAAATTAACTAATTGGAAGAACAATTACTACTCACTTAGAAAAGAGAACCTTTTTGTCCATGGGAGTTATAATAGATTTCCTTCAATTGGATGGGAAATTGGCATAAGAGTTGCTGATGTGCTTTCTAATATGATTGCTGCATTAGAGAACCTCAAAACACAAGCTCAAGACGACTTCTAAATGTCCGATATAAGCATTGTTTTTTGTACGGACGATAGTGTAAAAGACAATATCAAAAATACAATTGGAATGTGGTCCAAAAAAGGACTTTTAAAAAATTTTATATACGTAGAAAGTTTTGAAAATAGTCAATATCGTTCTTCTGAATGCATAAATGGAACATATGTTGAGTTAGAAGATTTAAAAACAAAATTATCAAATATTGAGTTAGATTTTATTAGAGTGGTGTCACTTACAACACCTGAGAAAGACCCGGTAGATATTGAAAGTTTTAAAAATTATCTAAATCTACCAGCAAATATAAAATTTTGTTTCTTAAACACTATTATTCCAAAAACTTCTTGGCATAAACATAAGAAATTGACCTCTGGGACACACTTGGCTAATGCAAATATACTGATCTCTCCCGTTGATAGGCCAAACCCATTGAGAGTTCCTGTCGACATTAAAGATAATAACTATTCTTATTTTGCTTCAGTGAATCTTATTTCTGTTGCTGCACTTTGGAGGGGTATGGAAAAAAGTCCCTTTGATGAAGAAGAGAGGAACAGAAAAGGAGATGTTGATTTCATTGTTTCGCGTAACTTTATAAGAGTGCTCCTTGGACCAGATCCGGTCGATGGATTAATTGATACTCTTACAACCAAAGAAGGAAAATGGATCACACCAAACAAAAACTATAGTTATCCAAGCAACGACTTATATTTGCTATCTGATTTTGCTTTCAAAATTATGGATAATTATCCATCATCTTTTAATTTTGAAGATGTGCAAGATAGCGAAGTAACAAACAAAATTAGTTTTTTAAACTACTTTAGGCGAAGATATTCAGATGTTTCATTCGACAAACCACTACCTCTTTTAGCTAGTAAACCAGAAACCTTTAATCAAATAAATGAATACCTTGAGGACAATTCAGATCTAGAGATAATTCAAAATGAAAATGTTTTAGATGAAGTAAGTAAACTTAGCAGAGTGTTGGTTTCTTCTTTATCCTCAAGAGGAGAGACGAGTCTACCAAAGCTATGGAGGGATATTAGATCTGTAGTATTTTCACTCCTCGATGGTTCGTCTGTACCCTCAGAATATTCAGAATTTAAACAAAATTTTATTATTAACAATGTAAATTCTCTAGTTTCTAAAGAAAAAGTATTATATAGTAACGAATCATCCTCTTTAGACAGTGAAGACTCTCTTGAAAATTTAACAGAAGAATTGGAAACCTTAACTGAGATGCCAAGTTCTGAAACTTCTTTCTTTGATAATTTTACAAATAAACTAAAAGAACAATCAGCTCTTGCTCTTGCCCCTATAAGGACAGCAGTTCAGGAAATATTAACTCAGTCGCTACCAGATGAGAAAATTGTGAATTCCTACAAAGCACTCCAAAAAAGAGCAAAGTTTTTGGATAGACTTCTTGCGGTCTATTTACTAAATATAATTATTTATTTTGTTAATCAGATTTTAACAACCGGTGGCTTCGTAGACATCATTATTACCATTCCACTCCTAGATAGAGTTACTCCAAGGGGGATAGTTATTTTGACGACATTTTTATTAGGCTATTGGATATATATTTTATTTAAATTATTTACAGTTTATAAAACACTAAATATTGATAATGAAGGTAATTTACTAAAACTATCGAATGCTTCTAAACAACTTGTAGAATTTCATTCACTCCTAGAGCAGTTCAAATTATGGGAAGAAATCTATAGATTGTTAATTCATAGCTCGTTAGATAAAAGTAATTTAAATTTAGAGTTAGACGATAGTTACATAAATTTTTCACCTCTACTTTCCATAAAAGGAGCCGTAGGAAGTATTCAAAAAGAAGTATTAGAAGAGATACAAATGTCAATTGTGAAAGAAGGTTGGTTTAAAGATGTTTACAAACAAATTGAAGAAGATTTCAGAAAATTTAGTATCAATAGAATATTAAGAATAGATGAAAACATCTTAGACCAAATAGATTCCGAAACAACTGGCCTTTCTGATAAAGATTCTGTTCGCTTTTTATTATTTGATTTTTTAGAAAAAGGACTAGGTGGAGATTCTCTCAAAAATCTAATGCAAGATAATGTAAAAAGAATTATTGATAAGAAAGATTCAAGTGAATTGTTTTCAGAAATTCTAAATTCAGGGAATCAATTAAGTGAATTTTTAAATGAAACTAAACAGTCAGACAGCCCATCTGAACTGCAATTTGACCAAAATATATGGTCTAATGTTGCACGTGTTTTTGAAGTACAAGAAGTTGATAGATTAAACAGAGATGATGCTGCTTCTTCATTGTTTGCTGTTGATTTCGGAAGTCCGATCCAACGAGTAGTTGTTCGTACTGATACTTCAGACAATGTTGAAACCAGATTAATTAATGGTAGTTTAGATTTTCGTGCAGATGAAAGCTCTGAAAAAAACAGTATTGATGAAAATCCAGATGACTTTTAATAAATATAATACCTTTGATGCTTTTAACGGGCAATTATATGTAAATCTCTTCAAATTTTAATCTAGATTTGTTTACTGACTCCGAATTATGAAATCGAAGAACAAAATCTTAAATAAATAATATTCTGAAAAGCTCAATGTTCATAGGCTTTTAACATTTGACTTTTCGTCCTGTTTATGATATAATGTATTTATACATTCGCAAAGAAAAAATTTCTCTGCGAATTTTTCATTTCTAGAGCAATTAAGAAAATTAAGGACAGCTTTGCTGTGTCTTAATACATTTACAAATAAGTACTGAACTTTTTTAGTGCTTCAGCATATACAGAAGTAGCTGTGAAATAGAGTCTAGAGAGAATCTAGAACGGGGTATTATTTCCTCTTTTTGAACATCACGGCTACTTTTCCATTACACAAGGGGGGCTATGTCTATAAATATACGAGAAGAATTAGCAAAAAATGCACACGAAACCAACATATTTGGTGGTAGAAGATTTCTTGGGTTTACTCCTAAGGGTTCACCTGTATGGGTTTCATACACTGCATATCGCCAAACAGGAGAGATCATAGTAAAAACTACCCATGATCTTAATTCATTATTACAACATGGAGCCGTTCTAGCTTCTAAGAGAGTTGTTCTTAGAAAAAACAGTAAAAACCTAAATAGCATAGACAATTTACTCAAAGCGAATAGAAATAATATGGGGGGAGAGGTCTCTAAAGCGACTATAACTTATTTACAAAAATTAATTAGCACCATGGACTCTGGTTATGGAAAAGCTTTTGTAAACGGAAAACCAACAAAACTCATGTTCAACTACATAGCTAATGCAATATTTGAGGGTTCTTTTGATTGGGAGAATGGGGATACCTCTTGGAGTTATATATCAAAACTATGGGAGTTTCCCATTGGTGAATACTTTACAATTGACAGTTTTTCTAATTGAGGTAAAAACTCTTGTGGGATCAAGAGAATTTGAACCTGTGACTTTTTCCTTGTAAGGGAAAGTACATAATCGTAAGTTGTTTATTAATAATTTGAAAAATTAAAAAAACTTAAATAATATAAAACTATGGAGTCTGTTTGGGACACAATATATAATGCTAACTCTATAGCTGAAGTTGAGATGTCTTCTGTTTGGTCAGAGGAAGATGATCTAGGCGATCTAGACATTG
>Ga0233432_10001860_pt1 | contig 20111 bp, 35 predicted proteins | sample SI_122_August201_6_FD_179870 | JGI IMG/M metagenome (GOLD analysis project Ga0233432, IMG submission 179870) | Seawater microbial communities from Saanich Inlet, British Columbia, Canada - SI_122_August2016_10_MG | ecosystem: Environmental > Aquatic > Marine > Inlet | place: Canada: British... | reverse complement strand
CAAGCTTGTTACAAGGCAAGAAGTTTTGCATGCAGAAAGTAATGCTATAACTAAACTTGCAAAAAGTACGCAGTCTAGCGAAGGCTCAACAATGTATACAACAGCCTCACCTTGTGTAGAATGCGCAAAATTGATTATTCAATCAGGAATTAAAAGATTAGTTTTTAAGGAATTATATAGAGATGACAAAGGCGTAAAACTTCTAAAAAAAGCTGGAATAATAGTAGATCAATACGAATTATAGATTATAATCTCACATGTTTGAAGGAATATGTATTTTAATTATTGCTGGTTTGGTTTGGTATATCTATCAACCCAAGCAAGATGATGGTGTTGTTGGTGAGTTGAGAAATGAGAATGAATTTTTGCGCACTCGATTGAACTCACACGATGTGGAACATCAAACTCGCGAACAAAATTTCACACAAACAATCAAAAATTTACAAAGCGCTCTCGACAAACAGCAAAACAATGTTCAATCTAGCAGTGAAGATTATAAACAAAAAGAAAAACAATTAGAATCAAAGATAATTGATCTAGAAAAAAAATTAGATGATGAAACAATTGCACGCAAAAAAGTTTTATCACAAAAGAAAAGCGGTGAGGTTAGACTTGGTCACATCGCCGAAACACTTGCTCCATTTTTAGATCAGTTCGAATTTGAACCTGAACGCTGTTCATTTTTAGGACAGCCAATCGATTACATTTCATTTGGTGATGATGAAATTACATTCATCGAAGTTAAGAGTGGCAACAGTCAACTCAGCCAAAAGCAAAGACACATTAGGGATTTAGTAAAACAAAAATTAGTATCATGGAAAGAAATCAGAATAAAGTAAACTTGAAATTCAAAAAAATTTTTTCAGCAGCAAAGGTTCCAACCTACACAAAGCGTGGAGATGCGGGAATGGATTTGGTCGCAATTTCTTTAAAAAAAACAGGGGACTTCTACGAATATGGAACAGGTTTGGCGATGGAGATACCTGAAGGTTATGCAGGCTTGATCTTTCCACGCTCGAGTATATCCAAGACAGATCATTATTTGAGAAACTCTGTTGGAGTAGTAGATAGTGGTTATCGCGGAGAAATTAAAATTCGCATGAGCACTCCTCTTCTTGGAGGTGTAGAATATAAAGAGGGTGATCGTATCGCTCAACTTATTATCATGAAACTGCCATGGGTTAACATCGAAGAAGTAGAAGAGTTGTCCGACACAGATCGCGGAGATGGCGGTTTTGGCAGTACGGGCGCATGAAATCAGATCTCAAAACACTTGACGAATTAAGTCGCAGGGAATTCATTGCTAGTGCAGCCAAAGCATGCCTTGGCGTTGGTTTATTACCAATAGTAGGAAACTATGTAAACACACCTATACAAGCTCTAGAGCCAGGCGTTCGACCTGCAAAAGCTCGACGCATTATATATCTATATATGGCTGCGGGAATGTCTCACATGGATACCTTTGCGCCCAATATGGATGCCGCAGAAGATTATACTGGGCCAGTAAAACCTATACCAACATCTGCGGATGGAGTTTTTGTATCTGAATTTTTGCCTGAGACAGCTAAACACATGCACAATGCTGCGATTGTCCGCACTATGATGACAAGTCAAGGAGCACACATGCAAGCAGATTATTTGATGCACACAAGTTATCAGATGCGCGGAACCATTTCGCATCCTACATTTGGAAGTTGGATAGCTAAAATGTCTGGGCCAATCAATTCAACCATACCAACAAATATTTCAATCAATGGAAGATCAGGTAGCTCAGGTTTTCTTGAATCTAGATTTGGGCCACTTCCAATTGGCAATCCAAATGCAGGACTAGCAAACAGCAAAGTGGCAGACTATATTGATCAATCTCGCTTTAATGGAAGACTTGGCATGGCTCAAAAAATGAACGCTAGCTTTTTAGACAAGTACGACCAAAAACAAGTTCGTGCATATACAGATTTATATGAAGATGCCGTTAAACTTATGATAAGCGAAGATCTTAAGGCGTTTGATGTAGGTTCCGAGTCGGATGCAATGAAAGATATGTACGGTCGATCTTCTTTTGGTCAAGGATGTTTACTTGCTCGAAGACTGGTCGAGAACAATGTTCGCTATGTAGAAGTGACAAGAGGAGGTTGGGATACACACTCTAATAATTTTGAAGCTGTTGAAAATAACTGTGCAGACATGGATAAAGCATTAAGTGCATTACTTTTTGATTTGGAGGTTCGTGGTTTACTCAGTGATACAATGGTGGTTTTGGTTTCTGAATTTGGGCGCACTCCTAGAATCAATGGCGGTAACGGTCGGGATCATTGGCCTTACGGATTTTCTGCGTTTCTTGCAGGTGGAGGAATCAAAGGCGGAACTTCTTACGGAAAAATGGATGAAGTGGGTCGCAACCCCGCAGAAGGTAGATTTGTTGATCCTGCAGGTCTTAATGCGACAATTGGATATGCTATGGGATTACCACTCAATGATGTTCAATATTCTCCATCTGGTAGACCATTTAAAATTGCACATGATGGCGAACCATTGATGGACATTCTTCAATAATCTGCATTTTACTATTGACATCTCATTCAATTTATGAGATAATGCTTGCATGTTCAATATTAAAACAATGTTAAAAAAAGCAGTCATGAAAAAATCAAATCAAAAATACTTCGTAGTTTATCGCAACGCAGACAGTCAGGTAAAAACTTATGAAATTGGCCGCCCTGTCCTTAGTGAATCTTTTGGAAATCGCGACGAAGAGCGTAACAATGTTGGATTCAAAGCTTATTGCTTTGGGCGTAAAGAAGTTCGTTCATTTCGTCACGACCGTATCGTGTCCTTGACTCGCGCTTCGTGAATCAAGCGATCGTAGATTACGGTCTAAACAAGTTCTTACCCTTTGGAATTGTAGGATTTTTATTATTCTACAGTTTCGGGTATGAAACTTGGGAGCCATTCGTTATAATAGCTCTTACTATTTTTATAGATCGTTTTAGTTTTAAAACCGGTTATGCAGTTTGTTTCTGCGAGCAAAACGGAATAGAAATCGATGAATGAACAAGATTTATTAAAATTAAGAAGTGAAACATATAAAAGACTTGCTTCTTCAACAGAAAACAAAGACAAAGATTATTTCTCAAAAATGATTCACATCATTGATTCATTAAAGCGTATGGCTCGCGACATCAAAGAAATTTCTCAAATTGGAAACTCAGTATAATGAAAGAAAAAGAAAATAAAACATTACGCACTTATGTGTTGATTGATCATAGCAAACCCCCTCCTGTATTTCCTGAATTAGAAATACAAATGACCGAGCGTGAAGCTCATGCGCGCAATCAAGGATTTGCAATGAATCGTATAGCAAAAAGGTACATTCTAAAATAGTTTTTTTAAATTTAAATGTGAAGGTTATTTTCTCCATATTAATTTTAACAAGTTGCATAAATACAACCAACAAACCTCAACCCCCAAATGCATCTTCGTTAGAACCAAAACAAAACTGGGAGTTTATTTACTCTCAAGAGCTAAAAGCGTCTCTCTTCCATGAAGACGATAAAGCTTTCCATTTTTTTTGGCCTTATTACCTTCAAGAGAGACACTTCAATAAGTGTAAAAAATACAATACTCAACATAATATATCCTGTTATTGTCCAACTTATAAATAAACCATTATGATACCCATGACTATTGGAGAAATCGCAGATAGATATTCAATCTGTAGATTAAAATCAGAAAGAACAGATTTAGACTGCAATGAAGAGCTAAACATGCTCTACAAAGAATTATGTCTTTATGACAATATAGAGATTTATATCAATCAACTATATGATATTAATGGATCAATTTGGCATCTAGAATCAGATATACGTTTAGGTAAAGAAGGAAAGCTCGGTCTAAAAGAGGTCGGGCTTAGAGCAATTAAAATCCGCAATTACAATGGCATGAGAGTGAAAGTAAAGAATACAATCAACTCTCTTCATCAAGAAGGTTTTATTGAAACAAAATCTAACCACGCGAGCGAAGTTTAAATTATAAGTTATTTAGTACATTATTAGTTAAATCTAATTCAACCTGTCATAACTTATTTAATATATTTATATTTCAACTTGCCGCAAATGGCAATTTTTTGATTTTCAGGCATACGCCTAAAAGCGTAATGAGCATATTCTTTTATTCTCATTTTTCTTTTTTCTGGTCCGCCATTCACCCAATACATAGTTGATGATTGAGAAATATCTTCTTCAATATATTTAACAATTTCTTTGTATATAAAATTAGAATATATCTGTCGAATTTCATTCTCCGAAAGGTGATCAAATCTTAATTTAGCTTCCAACTTCGCAGTTCTTTGTGAGTCTTCTATAGTTGTATTATGCATTTTAGCATTTCTCAATGATTCTTGATACAAACAATCAAGCACGATTTTTCGTTCTTTTTCTTTTAGCATAGTATTTAATATAATATACACTTTTTTCTTGACTCGCCAGGTTTTTTTGTATATAATGTCCTTCATCTTGTTAATTCAAGATCCAGATTATTATCGGCTCAAACCGATTCAACCTGTTAAAATCAAAACAAACAACGCTACTCTGACAAGCGAACAATTATAGTCAGTACTTACAAAATCATGAATAACAAATTAAAAAACACTGTCGTGGTAGATTGTGGCAAAAACAATTCTACAATTTTCAATGGACATAAAACAAAATCTTTGTCTCACGATGAAGTTTTAAACCTTCCATGTCATTTAGAAAAAGGAACCACTATTATTAGTGAATATGCTCACTTGGGTGTTCCTAGAACACTAAAGTCTCTCTCTCAACCTTTCACAAAGAATCAATTAAAATCTTTTTATGATAATTGTGAGGCAAGAGAAATTTCTCTGAAGCTATTCCCTCAGAAATCTACTCCAAGAGCTATAGAATACTCTAGATTTGAAAAATCTGACGAAACAGATCCAGAAGCGATTTATAATTTAGTTCAGGATTTTCCGCAAATTTCTCTCATGAATCCTCCAAAAGATTTTGAAGCCTCTGAATCTAGGCACGAAGGTTTCAAGTGGAAGAAAGAAATTAATTTGATTTTAAATCACTCTAGAAGCCAAGATTATGAAGGAGAAGCTTATCGCTGGATAATCGATAATATTCAAAAAATTGATAATCTTCTTTCTGATACCTCTCGGTCAGCATTTAAAATAGAACGCTATAAAGTTGGCAATAAAAATAAAGGTTTTCAAAAAGGAGATATCAATATCAATAAATTAGCAAAGGCTCAAATGTGTTCGGTTTTAGCTACGCTTATGGGTGGAATTGATAGAGATCTTCTCACAGAAGAAGCTTTTATAAATTTCAAGCCAAGACTGAGAGTTTCAACAGGAAGCTTTGCAGGTTGGAATTTTGTTAAAAGATATGTCTTATGTATGACCCCATTTCATCTTCGAGGCGGAGTCGCAAGAAGCAATATTTATTATCATGGATTAAAAAATTGGGTCAGAGCTCAGGCTAAATTAGAAGGGGTAGATCTCAAGAAAAAACAAAGAGGTACTTTTTCTAAAAAAGAAGACGAAGTTTTTCTTAAGTATAGAAAACAATACTGCAATTCAATTAAAGAATTATTTACTGTTATAAAGTCTATCCTAGAAGATCAATAATAACTCAACAGCGGTAGCGTTACGGAACGTTTTAAATTCACATCGTCACAAAAACATATTTGTTCAGGTCCCTATTTAAATCATGAGTGACGTTACCGCTTTTTTTTTTAATAAGAATATTCAAGACATCGTTTAAAAAACTCAAGTTGTCATATTTTTCTTAAAAAACTATAATATATAAAAATGGCAAAAATCACAAAGCAATTAAAACACGCCGAATTTGAATACAACGAAGAAACCAAAGAATTTCGAGTGCAAGACGGAGAAGGAAACAAAGTGGTACTTAATAAAATTTACGCATTTGCATTGATGCGTTTTGTAATTCGTATGGCACAAAGAAATTGGCTGCGAAGCAACAAAACAATCGACGAACTGATTGAAGAAGACGAAGAAAAGCTTGAAGCTCTTAATCCATCGCAACTAACACTATTCTAATGTTTAATGATGGTATAGCCAATGAGTTTGAAGAAGCTCACAATAAAGGATTGAAACGAGGTTTTGATCTTGGGTGGACATATAAAGGAGAATTCGATCGAAGTATCATTCGTGGACATATTGAAAATATCGAACGGCAATACAAAAAAGTATCTGATCCCGAATGTAAATTAAGATATTTATCACAAAAAGATATGTTGCGACAAATTTTAAAAGAAATGAAAAATCATGCGTGTAACCGCGAAAACATTACCAAATCATTATGAACAGATATAAAGTCGATTATCCCGAAGAGGTAGTGATAGAAATCGCTGTAAAAGAATGGGTTCTCGAATGGGCAAAGAAACACAACCCAGAAGTTTTTAACAGAGGAAGAGCTTATATATCACGAATTTTAGAAAAAAATAATGAAAATTAGCTCGAAAGACATAGTATATTCTGAGCACGATTACGACGAGTGCTTTGAGTATGTTGACGGCAGTGGTCGAGTGCCAGATGGTACGGCTGTTGGATATGAAGTTAATTCAAATGCCCCGACAAGAGTATTAATTTTATTTGAAGACATTTGTTATAGTCAATACGATCACGATTATTGGAATAACTATGAACTTGAACATGATGTTGACAGAATAGTGATTGGATGATATTATATTTATACGCCGCCTTAGCTCAGTTGGTAGAGCGCCTCACTTGTAATGAGGATGTCGTCAGTTCGACTCTGACAGGCGGCTCCACTTTAGGAGAGATGGCTGAGTTGGTTTAAGGCGGCGGTTTGCTAAACCGTTGAAGGGCTTATTGCCCTTCCGCAGGTTCGAATCCTGTTCTCTCCGCCATTTTTATTATGTTTACTTTTTTTTGTTATTTTTTCGCGAGTTTACTTGTTTATCTTTATCTTCAATCATTAGACAAAAGATGAAATTTCGTTATTATATATCTCATATCCTCGAAGATGCTACGCAACGAATAAGATTGCGTAATTTTAATAGCAAGAAAAATTTAATACAATTCTTAAATTCCAACGCTCAAGATTTACATTCACTCAAGCAAGTGAGAATACATTTTGCATCAATTGATTTACCGCTAAAAGATACAGTTTGGAAAAAAACTTGACAAGTATAGATGTCTATGTTAGAATACTAAAATGAATAAAAAATGCCCAATCACAAATGATGATATAATCGACGACTGCCACATTCGCATTGAATTCGGATATGGTAGCGACTTAGATTTAACCACCTTTGAGTTTTCTCCTATTGGCGATCGCGTTGGTAAAGCAGTTTTGAAAACAATTCAAGATCTAATGCCAAAGAATAAATCTATTCAACAATTCTCGCGAGATGAACTTGATCAACAATTTTCTAATTAATTATGTGGAATTATAGAATTATCAAAAAAGACAATACCTATGGATTGTATGAAGTAATTTATAATGAAGATAAAGAAATATCTGCCCATAGCGATATACCTGAAATAGAGAGTGAAAGCGTAGAAGACTTGATAGGTTCTTTAGAAATGATGCTCGAAGACGCACGAAAAAGCGCATCTAATATCTTAGAGTATGAGAATATTACCTTTTCATCTCTTTATGATGAAAGAGAGCTCGGGGAAGCGATGACATACGAAGAATTTAAAAAAATTATTGATAATGAATAAACAAACCATTGATTTGATTACGGATAGATTTAAATCTAATTAAAGTATTTTCTATTGTGTAACTATTTAGTAATCGTCAACATGAAAAAGTCTATATTAGAAATTATAGCTGTTACCTATGGTCACGGTTTTAAATTAAAATGTTTTATTGATAGCATTCGATCTCAAACAAGTTCTCAATGGTGTTTGCACATCATTCATGATGGTGTTGGAGAAATTTTTGATAACTTGAAAGAAGATTTATCCAACAATGGATACTTAAATGATTCTAGAATTGTATTATCTGCAACTGCAACTCGCACCAACAATTGGGGACACCCATTACGTGAATATGGCTTAAAAAATCGAATCTCAGACGCTCCCTATATTACAATAACTAATTGTGATAATTATTATGTACCAATCTGGGTGTCTGAGATTAATAATCTCGCAAATCAAGACAAAGATTTCATATATTGGGATTGTATTCATGATCATCGAAATATTAATTTTGATAGAACATGCGGGTATGGCTTATTAAATTCCCAGTTAAAGAAATGCTGGATTGATATGGGGGGCGCTGCAGTTAAATCTAATATAGCGACTAAAGTAGGCTTTTCTTTTAGAAGTTTTACGGCAGATTGGGATTTTTTTGAAACTTGCTTAAAGCACACTTCTTCAGATAAAATTCAAAAAATACCTAAAATTTTATTTGTACATAATTAAAATGAATAAAGAAATAGTAGGATTCACGGCAGGCAATTTCGACCTGTTACACCCAGGTTACATTTATACTTTTGAGGAAGCTAAACGACATTGTGATCGTTTTTTAGTTTTTTTACAACGAGATCCAAGTGCTACAAGATTTACAAAATATAAACCTGTTATACCTTATTATGAGAGATATAAAACACTTATGTCAATTAAATACATTGATGAAGTATATATGTATCAAACAGAGGAGGAACTTGTTGATCTTATAAAATTCTGGAAACCTGATATTCGTATACTTGGAGAAGATTATATTGGAAAAAGTTTCACAGGAGATGATCTTCCACCAAAAGTTATATATACCACAAGATCGCACGAGTGGTCAACTACTAGAATTAAAGACTTAATCGCAAAACAAACAATAAAACAAAACCCTGACATTATAAGTCAATGAGCAAGTTAATCACAAATCCATATAAATCTACAAATGATTTTGAATCTGCTCTTACAGAATATACGGGGGCAAAATTTGCAGTATGCCTAGATAACATGAGCAATGCTTTATTTTTGTCATTATACTATGAAAATCATGTAAAAAAAACTTGCAAAGAATATATTACAATTCCTTCAAGAACATATCCATCCGTCCCTTGTGAAATTATACATGCAGGACTTAAAGTAAAATTCAATAAAGTAGAGGGCGAAACACTCACAGGAGCTTATTTACTTGAGGGTAGTAATGTTTGGGATTCAGCTTTACGATTTACTGCTGATATGTATATTCCAAAATCTCATATGTGTATATCTTTTACTGGGCCATATAAACACTTTAAATTAAGTAAAGGAGGAGCAATACTCACTGATTCTCAAGAAGCCAATACTTGGTTTAGAAGAGCAAGGTATAGCGGCAGAAATGAATGCTCTTATCTTGAAGATAATCTTGACATGCTTGGCTGGAATTTTTATATGATGCCCGAACTTGCAGTAAGAGGCTTGCTACTAATGAATCAATTTTATAAAAGTGGGAAAAAAATACACAACCAAGACCTAACTTTGTTTTACCCAGATTTAAGCAAATTTAAAGTTTATACATCATAAAAAACATTCTGTTTTATACATAATGAAAATAGCCATAATGCAACCCTACTTTTGTCCTCATGTTGGGTATTTTCAATTAGTTGATGCAGTTGACACTTTTATATTCTATGATGATGTTCAATATATTAAAAATGGCTATATCAATCGAAATACATTGAAGAATAATAGTAAATTTACAATACCTGTATGTAAAAAAGACGTTCAGTCAATGAAAAGCATAAATCAGATAAAAATAGATTGGCAAAATCACTTTTTTAGAAAATTTCCTAAAACCCTCAATGGTTTATATAAAAACTCCAAAAACTATAATAAAGTAATATCTATTATTAACGAACTTTTTGACACTAAACCAAAAACAATTTCGGACTTAGCTTGTAGCAGTATTCAGTCTTTTTCTAATTATTTAGGTATAAAAACTAAATTCTTAAAATCTTCCGAAATTGATTACTTCAAGACTAATGATCGGTCTCTGAATTTAATTAATATTTGTAAATCGCAATCTTGCAGTCATTATATAAATGCTATCGGTGGTCAAAAACTATATGATCATAATTTTTTCTCTGAACATGGAGTTAAGCTAAATTTTTTACAAGGACAAATTAGTAACTCTATCATTGATGAAGTAATTGACCAATCGCTAAAAGAATATCTAGTATTCTTAAAAACAACATATAAACTAACATGAAGCCTATCGTAATATTTGGAGCTCCCAGAAGTGGCACAACATGGTTAGGTCAACTTTTCAATTCATCACCAAGCTGCCTATATCGCTTTCAACCACTTTTTTCATATGAATTTAAAAACGCTCTAGGTGAAAACAGCACACCTTTACAAATCAAAACATTTCATGAAAAATTACAATACGCAACAAGTGATTTCGTATTAACATCACATAAGTTTAGTAAAATTAAACCACGGCACATAGTCTGGAAAGAAGTAAGATACCATAACATCGCTAATAATTTATTACATAATAGTGACATAAAAATAATCTACATACAGCGCGATCCTGTAAGTACAATTAATTCATGGTATAATGCTCCCAAAGAGTTTGATAAAAAGAATAGTAATATTTACGATGAATGGTTATATGCTCCATCAAAAAATAATAATAAGCCAGAAGAATTCAATGGATACAACAAGTGGTGCGAGGTTAGAGATATCCATAATTTTAACCATAAAATTTTTCCTAGCAGAGTCAAAATTATTGACTATAACATATTACGATCTGACACCATCAACACACTGAAAGATATATTTTCATTTTGTGATATAGAATGGAACAATCAAACAGAAGATTTTATAAATCTCACAAAAACATCTCACAATCATGATCATTATAGCGTGTTTAAAAATAAGACCTCCAGAATGACATTGCCCGAATCAATTATTAATCAGATAAAACAAAAATCTAATTAATTATATAAATAAATATTTTAAATTATTATGAGTAAATTTACGTATGTTATAGGCTATTCTAATTTTAATGAGAATTGTGGAGGGGAAGTGGTTTTATATTTTTTGTGTCATTTACTTAATTCCGTAGGTTGCAAAGCTTTCATGAGCGGAGGTTCGCCTAGAAATTCTTTAAACTTAAATTGTCCGATTATGCCACAAACTCTTAATCTGCAATCTGAGGATGTTATCGTTGTTTATCCTGAAGTAATATGCGGCAACCCTCTTAAAGCCAAAAATGTTGTTAGATGGATTCTTTATACTATAGGAGTCAATGGCGGCTCTGCTGAGACCCATCAACCCGAAGATTTAATCGTGGGATTTCGAAAAGAGTTTTCTGGAAATGGTTGTTTAATTACAGAAGAAAATCAAGTCGGAATTTACTATATTATAGATTGCTATAAAAACCTTCTCAATCCAATGAGAGAGAAAACTTGCTATTTGGTTCACAAAGGGCGTAGATATCACAAAACGTTTGATCAACATCCAATCGATTCAATTAAAATTGACGGTAAAAGTCATAAAGAGATAGCTAAGATATTTAACGAATCGCATACTTTTTATTCTTATGACCCAAATAGCGGATACTCAAAATATGCAGCTTTATGTGGTTGTGATAGTATTGTTATACCAAGGCCAAATTTAGATTTCAAAGATTGGAGAAAAGACGCTAGAGACAGATTTGGTATTGCTTATGGATTAGAAGATTTACCAAGAGCAAGAGAGACTCTTTCGTTGGCACAAAAAACAGCAAAAGAGCAAGACTCAATTAACCTTCAAAATATTAAAAAATTTATTAGCCTATGCGAGGCTCACTTTAGATAATCATGTACATCATACTAGGCAAAAACGGCTATATAGCAGAAGCTATAATAAAAGAATTAACGTCACGCGATTTACCTCATGTCGCTCTATCTCGCACAGATGTAAATTATACAAACAAATGTGATTTTGATCTTTATGTGTTAAATAATTTTCATCGCAATGTTTTAGAGGGCGAAGATATTGTTGTTGTTAATTGTGCAGGGTATATCGGTAAACCAAATGTTGATGCTTGTGAATTAGCAAAAGCAGATTGTGTTGAAGGAAATGTATTGTTTCCCGCAATGTTGTCACAACTTTGTGCAGATCGCGGTTATCAGTATGTTCACATCAGTTCGGGTTGCATTTATGGAGGATACGAAAAACACTTCACCGAAGAAGATGCTCCTAATTTTGATTTTCAGAATGGCAGTTTTTATAGTGGCACAAAAGCACTCGCCGAAAAGGTTGTTATTCAAAATAATCCAACAAGTTATATCTTTCGATTACGCATTCCGTTCGATGAATATAGTTGCTCGCGAAATTACTTGACAAAATTGCTCAGCTATGATACTCTATTAGATGCTGAGAATTCATTGAGTCATCGCGGAGACTTTGCGAAATATTCAATACAATTGATAGAGCAAAACGTTCCCAAGGGAATATACAACATCTCAAATAAAGGAAGTGTTACCACTAAAGAAGTGGTTGAATTAATCAAAGAGCATTTAAAACCAAGTAAAAAATTCAGTTTTTTCAGTAAATTAGATGATTTTATGATGGAAATTACTGCTCCTCGCTCAAATTGCGTATTAGACACAAGCAAGATTGAACAATACATCAAAATACGCACAGCCAAAGAAGCTCTAGATTCTGCTTGTTCGCAGTATATCTAAATTTAATTTGATTAAATTTATTGTGTAATAGGCTGTAACCTATTACCATGAAACAATTAAAACTAGACGAATTAATAAAAACACTTGAACCTTATAAATCTTCCGAAATTTATGAATCTGTTTTATCTTCATATAAAGAAGTATGCGATGCTCAAAACAAAATAAAATCGCTTCAAAAAAAAGTTCTTGAAGAGCGAGAAAATATTTTAAAAACAATAAAATGTGATGAAGATTTTTTCTTTAATTCTAATTTATTTGTCCCACTCAAGCCTATTAGAAAATTATTTCAAAAACCAAATGTTCACAGAGGAGGATATCAGGCGGCTTTACAATACTTAGTTGACAAGAAGTATATTTCAAATGAAGGTATAGATTTTGTTCCAATGGTAGACCCTTATTTTATGTGGGATAATGGTGCTCCTTTAGAAAAACCCTGGATAGGTGTTGTTCATTTAACCTCTAATTGTCCACTATATTTGGAGAATTGTGATATCAACAAGCTTTTCAACAACCCAAACTTTCAAAGAAGTATTAAAACATGCAAAGGTTTAGTTTTTCTATCTCAGTATATGAAAGACTATTCAGATAAAATTATTCAAAAATCTTTTTCGACCAAAATGCCAACCTCATTTGTGAAATATCCAGTAGGTAAAGATTTATTGCAGTTTGATTTAGATTATTTCTTAATGAAGCAAAATAAAAAAATAATCTTTATAGGAAGCCAAATGAGAAGAGTATCTTCTTTATATTTTTTAAAAGCCCCAGGCTATCAAAAAGGTTGGTTATCAGGCAAAAGTAATTCTGATGCAGCTTTGAAACTGATTAAAAGAGAAATGCAGTTTTTGGGAAAAAAGCCATTTCAGGACTTTGATCCTTCATCTGTTGATTTACTACATACATCAAATTGGAATCAATATGATAAAATTATTACATCAAATATAATTTTCATTGATTTTTATGATGCTTCTGCAAATACGGCAATAAATGAATTAATTATGAGTAATACTCCAGCCTTCATTCGAAGGCTTCCCGCCACAGAAGAATATTTAGGCAAAGATTATCCGATGTTTTTTGATAATTTAACTTTTGTAGAAACAGTTATATCAAACCCAGATTATATTACAGATGTATACTCTAGGACTTACAGATATTTACAAAATATGGACAAGTCAGATTTATCTCACGAACATTTTGGAAGAAGTTTATTAAGGTTAATAAATGATTAAAAAATTTTGGCTAATATGGGCAAGAACCCTTGACCATAGGGTCGGTCGAACAGATGATGACTTGCCCGACATTCCTATACTTTCTTTAAGGGATGCAAAAATAAGCTTGCTTTTAAGAAGTTTTGTTGTTATAATTAATATTGTCACTTGTTTTTTTATAGTGGCGAATATAATCAAAAATTGGTAATGAAAAAAATTTTAGTAACAGGCGGTTTAGGATTCATAGGTAGTAATTTTATAAATTATATTTATAAAAAATATGATTATGAAATTTTCAATGTTGATGCATTAACTTATGCAGCAAATCTCGCAAATATCAACGATGAAGTTCAAGCTTCACCGAGATACAATTTTGTCCTATCAGATATAAATGAATACTATGGGACTAAATCATTAATACAAAATAATCAAATTAATTATGTAGTTAATTTTGCCGCAGAAAGTCATGTTGATAATAGCATAAATGATTCCACGCCGTTTATAAAAACTAACATAAACGGAACGCATAATTTATTGACGCTATTACATGACTGCCCTAGTATTGAAAGATACCTCCAGGTTTCTACAGATGAAGTATATGGCTCTCTTAAAGAAGGGGATGACCCTTTTACTGAGCAAACTCCCATTCAAGCGAATAGTCCCTATTCTGCGAGCAAGGCAAGTGCAGACTTATTGTGTCAAAGTTTTTATGAAACTTTTAAATATCCAATTTTAATAACCCGTTGTTCAAATAATTATGGAGCAAACCAACACGAAGAGAAGTTAATTCCCCTCATGATTAAAAAAGCAAAAGCTGGCGAAAAACTTCCTGTTTATGGAGATGGAAGAAATATACGCGATTGGATTCATGTAGAAGATCATTGTTCGGGAATTGATGTGGTTCTACATAATGGAAAAATTGGTGAAGTCTATAATATAGGCGGTAAAAATGAAATCCGCAACATAGATATTGTAAAAACAATTCTTAGATTATTGGATAAAGATGAAAATCAAATAGAATATGTAAAAGATCGATTGGGTCATGATTGGCGTTATGCAATTAATAATAGTAAAATTCAAAACGAACTCGGATGGCAACCTTTAATTAATTTTAAAGAAGGATTAAATCAACTGTTATAGTATGCATATAATATATAGAATATCTGACTCAGGATACAAAAAAAATAAACCTGAATATATAAATAATAAAAATTGCCTAAATAACGCTCTTGAAATTTTCGAAAACTGTAATTGGACTATCATCGCAGATAATACTTCAAAAGAAACTGATTCATATATTCCTCCAGAATATATCGAGAAAGTTAGCGTTGGACATGGAGCAGGCACTTTTAATCTTGCTCTTGACAAAGCTTTATCACTAGATGATTCTGAAATAGTTTATTTCTTAGAAAACGATTACCTCCACAAACCCAACTCAAAAATGATTCTCGAAGAAGGTTTTGGTTTAAATTTAAGCTTCGTATCTTTATATGATCATCCTGATAAATATATTTCATCTGATCAAAAAGGTGCAAATCCTTTTGTTAAAAACAATTCAGAATTAACTAGAGTTTTTAAAACAAAAAGCACTCATTGGAAAATCACAAATAGCACAACAATGACTTTCGCCTCAAAAGTTTCCACTTTAAGGGCATTGGAGAAAATATTCAGAAAATATACTAAAGAGACTTTGCCTAACGATTTTCATATGTTTACTCATTTAAGAAAGTTGGAACACAGAATTATCAGTCCGCTTCCAAGTTTCTCTACTCATGGAGAAACCAAGTGGTTAGCACATTTTTATGACTGGAGTAAATTATGTAGATAAATTAAATGCTTGACATTATATGGGTTGCTATGGTATCATAAAACATGAACCAATAATAAAAATATTTAAAAAATAATGGGCTTATTCGATAGAGTATATTGTAAGCGAGAGCTTCCGCTTCCGCAAGATTTAAAAGGTTTACCCGAACACGATTGGGTGAACCAAGAATTTCAAACCAAATGTTTAGAGAATTGGATGTTGAGTTTTACAATTCAAGAAAATGGCATCTTAACCTGTGATCCGCCTGAGTTTGAAACACAAGCATATCATGGATCATTTTATTTTTATACACACATAAATAAAAACGATTTGCCAAACGATTACCGCATAGAATTTCAAGCTATATATAGCTTCGGCAAATTGAAACAAATAAAGTTGATTGAATTTGATGCAGACTGCAATCGCAAAAGAAAATCTTTTGAGTTAAAGTGGAAACAAACACAAGATCAATACGAAGCAAAAACCAAAACTTTTTCGTTTAAAATATACAAACTATTTTACCGCGATCCTGTTGTTTTTGTATTTGATAAAATTTTTGGTGCAATTAATTGGGTAAATGGTCACAGATTCACCATTCGCAACAAAATAATGTTTTGGGATTAAAGGCACAAGCCAATCAACAAAAAACAAACATCCATAATAGCTTCTCTTTCTAAGAAAAATAAAGTCAAGGATACAATCCAATACCAATCCTTTTCCATTTACTTTTTAGGATAAAATATTATAATAAATGCGGTAGATAAAGACAGATATAAAAATATATCCCATAATTCTATTATAAAATTCATTTGTTTAGTTTTTCAAATAGTTTAATGGTATCTGCTCTGCGGTCTTCTAGCAGTTTTGTTGCTTGAATCCATCGTTCAGAATCTCTTGCACAATTTCTAGCAAGATCAATTTCCATGTACTGTACTCGCTTGCTCAAGCGATCCACTTTTAAACTTTCTTTTTTTAGGAAAAAGGCGACCATAGACACCATCATCCCCAACGCGACCAATATTATTTTTTCAACTTCCATAATAATAAGTACACCCAAAAAAAGCTTGACAGCCAGTGTTCAAGCTGCTATACTACTACCATGAATACAATACTAGGACTAACTTGCATCAGCGAAGAACTAAAAGATATAGACAAAAAGAAATACTCATTTCGCACAATGACTCGCAAACGATTCAATGATTTGTGTAATACAGAAGATAGAAATGAAGCACTTAATCAATTGTCTGAAAGAATTTTGCATAATTGTTGCGTTACTTCAGATATTCTCAATCATTGTGCTAAGTCAGGTATTGGGCATTATCGTCTTAGTAGCTCTATTTTCGCTCTCGTTACCGATGAAACGCTTAAAATCTCTCTTGAAGATTTGCCTGACATCGAAGCAATCAAGCAAGAGCTTCGACAGGTAGGTATTATTGCCAAAACGCTAGGCATAAGCATGGGTTCACACCCCGATCAATTTTGCGTATTAGCTTCACTCAATCAAGATGCAGTTCGCAGAACAATAATCGAACTAAATTTTCAAGCGAAAATATTTGACATGATCGGATTACCTCAAGATCATACTGCACCCATGAATATTCATGTAAATGCAAGCCCAACACCTATCACAGGAGTCGAGATGATGATATCGCCCGAACAGATACATCAACTTAGAATCAAACAACTCGCAGAACGCTTTTACGCTAATCTTCAAGAATGTGACGAAGGTGTTCGCAATCGTCTCACAATCGAGAATGAAGACAAAAGTTTTTTCAATGTAGATAACTGCATTCAATTTAGCGAATACTTATTCGAGAAATATCAATACAATCTACCAATCTGCCACGACAATCTGCACGATAATTGCAATCCCTCAGAGGAAAAAAATATTGTTAGAAATGCCGAGAGATGTGCGTACACATGGGTAAACCAAGGCGAAGGAGATAATAATTTTATTTCGCCTGTATTTCATTGGTCTTTCGGCAAACCCGAAAAGCCAAGGGCTCACGCAGATTACGCACCCCCACATAATTCTTACCCACCTGTTATAGCTATTGACCCAAACTATCCTGCAAAATTCGAGGTAGAGTTAAAGGGTAAAGACAAAGCTATTCGTTTATTACAAAAACAAATGCAAGGTTCAATTTAAGTCGTGCAAAGCAACATCAAAATCAGCATTAACTGCACCATTGTTGCCATCTGAATCTACAATATTAAATATTATATCTGTTTTTGGTTGTAGTTTAGTCGGGAAGTCCAAGCTTCTTTGTGTGTCGTGATCTGTTCCAAAAGATACAATTTCTCGTACTCGAAATACTTTGCCAAATTCGCGTGTTCTTATTTGTGCAGTAAAATTAATACTTGCTGAACTTGATTTTTGGGCACTCAAACTATATTTTGTTAAATAACCTATTTTATCGGCGGGTATAGTATATACGCACATTAATGTTTGATTGTTGCCATCAAGAATTTTAACATAATCAGTTGAACCTCCAAATTCATTGATTGTTATGTTTCCCGCGAAATCGACATTTCCATCGTTATATGCTCGAAATATGCGTGCCCAAGCTCCAATGTTTACAGGGGTTTGTCCTGTGAGTGTTCCTGTCCAAGTTTTTTGTAGAAAGTTTTCGTCCAAACCTTGAACAACTACATCTTGAGTATCTGATCCATTGGACGACACAATTTCCATAATCTCTCCATCATCACTTGGAAAAATATATTCATTTGATCCGTCCCAAATGGTTTCGGGGCTAGTGACAGATAACCCACTACTTTTTATGTTTGGGTTGCTACCAAATTTATGTATAAAAGCATTTGCTTGAAATGTTATATTGTCCAAATAAGACCCTCCAAAACCTTTTTCCATAGCAATCCATCGAGAACTAGCTCTATCCCAAACATAATTAAAAGGTAATGAAAAATTCCTATGAGGAACGACTTCGTGTGCATTATCAAAGGTAGGTTGTTCTGTCATAAATACATTTACACTCGCATTTTATACTTGACCAAATAATAAATCTATGTTAATATATTCAAATCATGAAAACTTTCATAAATTTATGTTTAATCGTTGGAATAGTATTATTGAGTTGTTTGTTGTTGTTGGGATTATAATTTTATTGTTGATGGTATGAGTAAAAATAAATCAAACAATCAAAACGGCAAAGGAGATTCGCCGCGAAACAATACCACACGAAAATTTCGAGACAATTACAACAAAATAAATTGGAAAAAAAAGCTTGACAAACCAAAGCAAAAATAGTAAAATATTTACATGAAATATAAAGGTTCACCTCTTAATGTTTGGACACAAAAGCAAGTTCGTGAGGGTTTGAATTCCGCCCGATCCTTGTCGAAACAACTTCAACTACCTTGTCTGATCAACAGAAAAAGACTAGAAAGTAGTACGACTACTGCTATATCGGAGTTAGCCACGGATACTCTCCGTGCAAATTTTTAAATAAAATGGATCAAATAACATATGTCGATAAAATTAGATTTTATCGACATATACGGCTTGACCTGTCGATGCCTTCGACATAAATTGGAAATAGGTTTATAAATTCAAGAAATAAATGAACAGACTAGAACAAGCAAAAAAAAGCTTGACAAATCACAAAATAAACGCTAAAATGTACTCATGAAACTATCACTTAAATTACATGACAAAACATATAGCGTAGAATCTGATGAACAATTTGATGGTTCAAATGTCAACGAATTAGCAGAGCAGTTCAAGGGTTTACTTGTTAGTGCAGGTTTTCACCCAAGCAATGTTGATGATATATTTAATATAGAATATCAATGGTTCACCAATGAAGAGCGATCAGATTTTTTGCAAGGGCATTATAATTCACACGAATTAGAAAAAATGGAACGACTAGCAAGAGATCGCAAGATACAACAATTTCAAGACAATATGTACAAAGGAGAAGATATATTCAAATGATAACAATAGAAGATGCAAATAATGAAAAATTCTACATCAATCCTGTGAATGTAGTATATGTAAAACAACGCGAAAAATTCTGGAAAATATTGCTTACAACAGGAGAAGCAATTATGACCAAAAATACAGAAGGTGCAATGTCAATCGTCAATGCAATTAAAAGATATTGAAAAATAAAGTAGAATTATTAGGTCACTATGGTAGTGACGAAGTTATTGCTTGCTCTGCATGGACAAGTACAAGTCGCAACTTAACCGAAGACAAAAAAGAACGCATTCCAAAATTAATTGATATGCTTTGGAGCAATGGACATGAAACGCCTTTTGAGAAAGGTATGGTGCATTTTCTAGTTGATACAGAAATCGCAAGTCACATACATTTATTAAAGCATAGAATGTCCTCACTTAATGCAGAATCAGCAAGATACAAAGAATTAAAAGAAGATAAAATTTTTATACCTGACGACTTCCCG
>Ga0233432_10001858_pt1 | contig 20116 bp, 16 predicted proteins | sample SI_122_August201_6_FD_179870 | JGI IMG/M metagenome (GOLD analysis project Ga0233432, IMG submission 179870) | Seawater microbial communities from Saanich Inlet, British Columbia, Canada - SI_122_August2016_10_MG | ecosystem: Environmental > Aquatic > Marine > Inlet | place: Canada: British... | reverse complement strand
TATGAATCCCCGAATACAAACTCATCCGAGTTGGCGCACACATTGGAGCTGAATTGAAACACGCATCCAATCGCAAGCCCTCCGCTGCCAATGCATCGATATTAGGCGTCTTAACCACCGGATTCCCATAACAGCCGATATCGTGGTAGGATAAATCGTCACTCAAAAAGATAAACACATTCGGACGCGACTCCGCACCCCAAGCCCTTATCGACAAAGCAAATATCAAAACCCAAATCCAAACTCTCGATCGAAAATTGCTCATATCCCGAATACCATAAACCTCAACTGAATCGAAAAGCAAGCGGTCGGACCGGCGCTCAAAGCTCCGTTGCCAACCACTTAAACGTTTCGGAACTATTTTCCTCAAGCTTCCAATCGCATTGTTCCAATCGACGCTTCGCTATAGTCGACGCAACTCCCTCGATCCACAGAGTCCGATCTCCCCCAACCAACGCATCCGATAAAAGTGCGTCCGTAATCTCCGGAGTCCAATGCAAATAATCCAAAGCCAAAGGAAGTATCATCGAACCGTCTCCCAACTCGGCAACCGCAAGTCCCCGTCGAATCGAAAAGCAATTGATCGGGTGGACCAAACGGTGGTAATTCCCGAACATCGTCACCAGCTTAACCATCATTTGTGCCTCATCGCGACTCTCCGCTTCCATTAGCAATTGAACCAAGCTCAGACGCCCTTCCACCTCCATATTCTCCAAGGCCAAAACAATCAGAGTCTTCTCCGTAAGCGTGTAGGTTCCCAAATCATTGAACACCAACAAGGCACTATGCTCTACACCCATATTCCCTAGCGACACGAAATTCCGGCGCTCCAATTCCGTCGCCGATTGATTCCACACCATTTCTTGCGTCTGCAGAGTATAGGACAAGACCGCGTTCGTCGGGATCCCAAACTCGCCGGCGAAGGAACCGACCGTCGACGCCCAAGCAATCCGCTCTAGTCCGAGCTGCAAGTATTCATTCGTCGAATAAGGGTCCACCTTCAATCGACGGGCCCAAGCTCGCTTGGCCTTCTCGAAACCGAAATGACGCCGGCTCAATTTCCGAGTCGTCGTACCTACTTTTTTAACGGTTCCATCTACCTTCTCCCGGTTCTCGGATTCTTCTTTATCGGCATCGCTTTTCCGCTTCCGTTTCGTTTTGGCAACCACCTTTTCGGATCCTCGTTTCACTTGATAAAATTTTCCCTGTAAATAACGGAGAATCCCGCCCGGTATTCTGATAACCGAACTAATCGGGCGACGGGCAACGGACCAACTTTTGACAACCGGATCCTTCAGCGCCTCTGAAAACGACGTAGTGAACGCTTTCGTTTTGCTGATCTCCTCCAACTTATCAAGCACCGCAATCTCGTGCACTCGCTCCGCTAGCATATCGATACCGCGAATATCGAATTCTCCAAAATCGCTCGACAAACGAAATTCGTATCCGAAATTGACTACATGCCCAAGCGGGGAAAGTTCGAATCTCTCGCCCGCCTGCAGCTCCGCAGGGATAAAATCCTTGGTGAACAATAGAGGAGGTCCTTCAATAGGCTCGGGCTCAGCGCCTAAGCGCGCTGAGAGATACAAGCCATAAAAAGCAATGATTTTGAGCCAAGAGGAAGGCATTCTAAAATAGGAAAACAATCGAATGTAATAGATTCCTTTAAAACCCATTTTCCATAGACGTAACGATCAACCTAAACATAGTTCCACGAATTAAGATGACAACCACCATCATCAAGATTTAGCCTCTTAGCCATGATTAGCGTCGAAACCACCGAATTCAAGCCCTTCGCCGAGCCCATACACGCAATTCGCTTCGAAGTCTTCGTCCACGAGCAAAACGTGCCCCCTGAACTCGAAATCGACGGACTAGACCCCGATTGTCTCCACGCCTTGGCTTTCGACGATCAAAAGCCCGTCGCAACCGGGAGGCTCCTACACGACGGCCACATCGGTCGCGTAGCCGTCCTCAATCCCTATCGAAACCAAGGCATCGGAACGGCAATCATGAAATCGCTCATCGCAGCCGCACAAAGCCGCTCATTTCAAACCGTCTGTCTATCCTCACAAACCCACGCTGTCCCCTTTTACGAACAACTCGGCTTCCAAATTGAAGGCCCCACCTACCAAGAAGCCGGCATCGACCACGTCGACATGACTCTAAATTTACCCAGACACACCGACTCCATTCCCCAATCATAGGCCTGGGCTTGTTTCGCAAGCCGCGATAGAATATCTTTTTAAAAATCAACCCGTATCCACAAAGCGGACTCTGCTGCCAATAACTCGCTCTCCAATGTAGCAGCCGATCGCTTTTGTCGTTCTCAATCCCAAGCCACCCGATTTCCCTGCTAGAGCAATGTCTAAAACCTCACGCGACGCCTTCAAGCGTCACTTACCGAAACCGACATACTGATGATCGATTCGACCTCGATAGACCATGCGATAGCTACCCGATACTTCACGAACGAACACAACTGTTTCAGGCGTCACGGTAGCCCCGCCATGCTTCGCAATACCACGATCGAAGTCCATCAACGCAGGCATACCATACTCAAAATCAGCTCGATGCTTCAAAATCTCATCCGTTGAAAACAAATCGTCCGTATAAACCGTCCACATTGCAAAATCTACCGCACTGAATTCCTCGTAAATCGCGTTCACAGACGGAGCGAATCGGTTCGAAATGGGACACTCTACCGCCACGAACAAAACCAACAAAACTGACTCGGCCGCTTCTTCGAAAAGTGCGACCTGGCTACCCTCCAATGATGTTGCCACAGGCTCAGCTTCAATCAAAGCCCCCCTTGCAAGCAACGATAGCAAAGTTGCTAGCACCAACCCATTCGACCCAAATTTCCTTATATCGAAAGACTATATCTATCCCCAAACAACGCGATGGCAAACCTCGCAAAGCATAGGTCTATAGAAACGTTGCCTCTTCTGCGATTTTCACCCAAACTTCCAATCAGCCTCAAAACCGTAAGTCCACTCAACGCAAGACCCCTTCCATGAACACAATCACCCCCATTGAAAACGCCACAACTGGAAGCCCCCAACTACAACATATCCGGAACGGTCCTTATCCTAAATTGCTACCGACACGCCTCACCCTAAGCTCGCCCTCAACATGCTAGACCGAATCAAGAATCAGGTATTTACGATTGGCTTATTCGCTGCTATCGGACTCGCCTTTCTCTTTCCAAGCTTCGGAGCTGCAGGCGGCATTTTCAAAAGCGAGCTAACAACTAAGCTCTGCATCGCGCTCATTTTCCTCATTCAAGGACTGTCACTGCCAACACGCCAACTCCTCGCAAGCGCCACCAATTTCCGACTCCACGCCTTTTGCCAAAGCTGGATATTCATCCTCTCCCCGATCCTAATGATGCTGATCATATTCGTCTTCGATCAATGGATACCCAGCGGGATCCAATCTGGGCTGCTATACCTATCCGTTCTCCCGACCACCATTTCATCAGCGATCGTTCTCACTGCAAACAGCGATGGCGACTCTGGAGCTGCCCTTGTCAGCGCCACCTTATCAAACATTATCGGCATATTAATCACCCCACTCTGGTGTGTTTCCCTCTTCGCTCAAACAAGCGGAAAATTCCCTCCCCTAGACTCCCTAATTGCCAAAATAGCGCTCTACGTCCTATTGCCACTTGTCATTGGCCAACTAATACGGCTAGCGCTTCGCAATCGGATAGCGAATGGAAAAAACGTTTTCAAACAATCCAATAACGCCCTCATACTCTTCATCGTCTATGCAGCGTTTTGCAACAGTATAGCCGACCAAGTCTGGATCGCATTCGGCTGGCATTCTATCCTCATAGCGCTCGCCTTTTCCGCTCTGTTTCTCCTCCTATTATCGGCTTTGACCTGGACGAGTTCCGAACTCAGTTCAAACGACCCTCGACAGCGCATCGCTGCATTCTTTTGCAGTTCCCAAAAAACACTCGCTGCCGGTATCCCCATGGCAACCGTCATATTCGCTGGTCAAACCGGAACCACTCAAGAGGGCCTAATAATCCTGCCGATCATAATATACCACTCGCTACAGCTTTTTCTCGCCGGCGCCATCCAAACCCGTCTCGCCACAACTGTAAACCGGTAGGGCTCGCTGAGCCAACAACCGTTTGCATTCCGCAAGCAATCGCCGCGCTATCGGCTGCCCTTTTTCATACAAGGCCCGTTGCTCCGTTCGATAAAGCTCTCGGCCTTCCGCCGTCTCTACCTCGATCGCATCGTACCCGTATTGACTGACATCATACGGGCTCGCTTTCATATCCAAAATTCGCGCTTCGATCGCCAGTCGAAAACAATCGTAAATCAACTCGCTCCCAATCCAAGGGTTCAATTTGTAGCACCAACGATACAAATCCATATTGAAATGCACGCAGCCGAACTGCTCGTTGTTCGCTCTCTCCTCCCGGCCCGGCTGAACCGTATTCAATGGACGAGCCGCTTCCGTGAAAAACCGAAACGCATCGTGGTGCGTGCAGTGAATCGCGTTCGATTCGACCACCTGATCGATCTCTGTCCGATCCAAACGCAACGGCGTCGTTTCATGACGTATTCGATCCGTTTTATAAACCATCGCCCACTCATGCAGACCGAAACACAAAAATCGCGGCGGCCTGGCCGCAGAACGTTCGATCAAGTCGCGTACCCAATCAATCCTCCCACGATCGGATTCCGACAGACTATCGAGATTCAAGCCAACCCCGTCATCAAATCGCCGATACCGTTGATCTTCCAGAAAAGAATTCGCCTCATCGCCCTTCAACCGCATATCCGACATTGGACGCCACCGAGACAGTACCTGCCGATTCATTTGATAATATTTAAACAGAAAATCATGTACCGGATGACTGATTCGTCTCGCCCGCCGATCTCGATACGCTTCCAGCCAGGGCATGATAAACGAACTCCATTCTGCTTCAAGGGCACCCCAATTCTCTATCTCCAAAACCCTCACAATCTCGCCTACAAAGGCTGCTCCTTTGCGTGCTCGATGATTTCCTCGTCCAAGTATGCCTCTTCGAGGATATCGCCCGCCCACTTTTCGCTTCGGCCAATGTAATCGAGTATTCGCCCTGCCAATATTTTAACAACTGGCGTTTCACTCCAAATCGCTTCGCTTAAAAAACGCCAGTAGTCAGAGACCAACTGCTTTGGTTTATTAAGCGGATCCGTGCACGATTTGCACAAAAACAGGCACCGCTCGAATTCCGGTTCTTTCGGAATCGGTGCCAACTCGTAGATCGACAGCTTAACCCCATTCGTCCCACACAACTCGCAACACGAACGCACCCGGCACGTAAGATCCTTACCGAACAACGACAACTGTCGCTCCCGTTCCTGATGTTTTTCCAAACCCTTCGCCATAAATCACCGGTTATCCTTCGGTTTTGCCTACGTCAAATGCTCTTTGTCACGCTCCCCAATCCGATAGTCGGTGAAATCATTCTGGATCCCCTCGTACGGCCGATCCTGTTTAAATAACTCTAGAATCCGTTGATGCTCGTAATCCGAAGTCGGCCATTCTTCATCATGACCCGGCAACATAAAAACCGTATATCCCTGCTGACGCGTAACCTTCCTTCTAATAACCAACATGAAAACCAAACTGTATTTATACATCCTAGAAGCAACCCTCCATACCCAATCCGTCTAAGAAAATATTAAGTCAACCCGCTCCTACAGATTAGAGTCAGAGTGACTTTCGACCTGTTTTAAAGTCTCCAAGATGAAACCCATCCATAGAGGATTCCCTCTATTCTGCCCAAAATCGGTTGCAACTCAGGGAAAAACCTTCCCTTTTGTACCCGACCAATCGCTCTCCACTTGTTCCAATCCCGATTGAGAACTGAATCGAGCAACCTAAACAACGCCGCAAGCTACTAATTCTAGCAACCGAACCAGTAAAAACCAGAAAGACCATGGATAACATCAATCCTGAATCTCGATTCAATCCCATTGCTCGCCAAGAAGCGCAGGCCAAGCCCAACGAACGCACTATGAATCAGCAGAGCGCGATCGACTTGTCGATCGAATCCACAGCCCCCACCCTCAAGCCCAGCTATACCAAAATGTTCGACGACACAGAGTTGGAACGATTGCAGGACAATCTCCAATCCATCGCCGACATGGCTGAGCAAACCCTTGAACGCATCAAAAAATAGCGTTCTCGGCATTTTACAATATTTGATTCACGATCCCTGTGCCTGACAATATCAGCCAGCTACGCGAAGACTACGCGGGACATAGTCTACATCGCAAAGACCTCGACCCCGACCCCATTACTCAATTCCAACGTTGGTTCACTCAGGCTCAAGAACTTCAAGTCGTGGAGCCCAATGCCTTGAGTCTCGCAACCGTCGACCAAGACGGCCAACCTTGGCAGCGTTCCGTTCTCCTCAAAGCTTACGACCAAAAAGGTTTCGTTTTCTTCACTAACTTCGAAAGCCGCAAAGCTCAGCAAATCGCTGGCAATGCGCGCGTATCGCTGCTTTTCCCTTGGGTATCGATTCACCGGCAAGTCTCGATCACCGGCCAAGCCGAAAAGATTCCCTCGACTGAATCGCTCAAATATTTCGTCACTCGCCCCTTTGGAAGCCGCATCGGCGCCTGGGCATCCAATCAAAGCAGCATCATCGCTTCGAGATCCCTACTCGTCGCGAAACTCGACGAAATGAAACGAAAATTCAAAAGTGGCGACGTCCCCCTTCCTTCCTTTTGGGGCGGCTACCGCATCAAGCCCGAGACCATCGAATTCTGGCAAGGTGGCGGCAATCGGGTCCACGACCGATTTCTGTATTCGAAAGACACCGGCACCGATTGGACGATCGATAGACTCTCGCCATAAAACGTAACCGATATTTAAAAAATCTGTCGATATTTGGACTTAAAAATAGGCCTTATGTTTTGCCGTATGTACGCCTACCGCACATTATTAGAAATGATATGCTCCGCCAAAATACACTTGAGTTCAATTGTGAGTTACACGGCAAATGTGATTACACTTTAATTGACCACTAATAACTTATAAAACCATACTCAAGGTTCGACCGATGCCGCAGCGCGGCAGGAGATGGGGCATGCAGCGCATGAGTCCGAAGGACTTGGGCAAAGCTCAACCATTCCTTTCACCCTTTTGGTGTTTACGACCAAACCATTTTTCTGCCAAATACATTTTTCAGTACCGCATTCGAGCGATCTATCTTTCCAGGGATAGATTTGGTCGGTCGTATCTCTCGTCATCGCCAATTGAGGCAGCCCTCCCTCACAATGGGAAGGAGACCAATGGGATCAGAGGCCAATTGGAGATCCAACCGCTCCGCAGACGCTAACCAGCCCCAGTATCGACCAAAGCCCTTCCAACGACAGGGATCAGCGACAATGGGACCAAACGCCTCCCTATTGGATCGATACCCCGCTGGGACAATGGGCAATCGAAGCGAATCGCTGGGATGGCACCGATTCCATCCCGCCAGACGAAGAACCTTTTTCTACGCCGAATAACCCGCCGGATTCAAGATCCCAGCCTGATAACATCGTAGCGACCGGCCCCAAACATCCTGCAAAAAATAAACAAATACACCATTTCATTTTCGCTAAACCGAAGAGTACCGACCATTGAAATCGACCAACGGTTTCGATAAAGCTTTGCTGTCCCAATAATTCACGGAATTTCTGACTTGATAGGGCCAAATCAACCTTTAACCCCGCCTATGAATCAAATCGGAACAATTAAATTTCCTATCAACTATGTCGAAAGGCCGTTTCTTCTTCAACACGTCATGATTATCGGCAAAGTTCAGCGAAGATCAATCTCCATTCCAATATTATGCCAAATCCCTGGACTGAGCTAGGAGCCCCCTACACAAGGCTGGAAATACTTGAGCGCCTCAATAGCACGCTATCTGTGACGGGGCCATAGATCCAAGGGAGCCGCGATGAGAACGAGATTAGCCCTCTATCGACTACCTGGAATACAGGCTATCTGCCTTACGCTTGCGTTCGGGCATTTGTCCGCAACTGAAATTACGTCGGACGCGCAATGGACCCTCCTAGACAGCCCTGTTTCATTAACCGAGAAGGTCATTGTCCGACCGGGCGCAACCCTCGTTATCGATCCCGGGGTGACGGTAATGCTAGCCGAGGATGCTGCGATTTTGGTTGAGGGATCGCTGCTCGCCAATGGCACAGCCAACGAACCCATCATTTTCACTCGCGCAGCTGGATCGAACGGCTGGCCGGGGATTGAATTCTCTGGAACCAGGGTTTGGAACACTTTTTCAAGCAGGAGTGTTTTCAAGTTCTGCCATTTCGATTACGTTTCAAACGAGGTAGCCTTGGAGGCTTGGGAAGTTGATCTTGAGTTTTCAAATTGCGTATTTGAAAACATGAATGACACAGTTATTCGCTGCCATGACGGAAGACTCCGGCTGGCGGATTCCTTTTTCCGAAACTGTGGAGAAGGGGTCAACACCGTGCGGTGCGACGCAGATATTTCACGCAACCGCTTTTACCACATTCGAAACGGCGCCGATGCAATCGACGTTGACTTTGAATACAGCGGAGAGGGATTGAAGCCCGCTCAAATTGTGCAGAACATTATTGAGTATTGTTCCGGTGACGGAATCGACCTAGGCAGCAGCACAGCGCATATTTCTGGGAACCTGATCCGGCGCTGCGCGGATAAAGGAATCTCGTTGGGTGAAGGTTCCAATGCCCGGGTCGAGAACAACGTGGTGCTGCATTGCCCGATCGGAATCGCGGTGAAAGATCGTTCAGCCCCAGTGATGGCGAACAATAGCGTCGCAAGCTGCACTGTCGGCGTCAGCGCCTACGAAAAGGAAATTGGCATGGGCGGAGCACGGGGGCACTGGGTGAACGGGATCATTTGGAATTGCGATGAAAGCATCCGGCTGGACCTCCTATCGTTTCTAGATGTGAGATATTCGGTGATCGGTGGTGCCGAAGTTTGGCCCGGCGAGGGTAATACCAATGCGGATCCCCAATTTGTGGATTTGAATACCGAAAACGTTTTACTTCAGCTCGGCTCGCCCGCCTTAAACGCGGGCACGTCCCGTCTAGCCCCCACGGCCGATTACCACGGAGTCGCCCGCTCCACGACGCCCACCGCGGGTGCGTTCGAAGATGTGGCTACCGTTTACGACAGCGACGGAGACGGCCAGGTGGACGCAGCCGATAGTTTGCCCTTCAACTCGATGAATGTAGCGAACCCGCCGGCAGAATCTTCGGTAATCATCAATGAAATCATGTATCATCCGGACAACAATGCCGTCGACTTAGAGTATATAGAATTGTACAATCGGGGGGGCTCTGCGGTCGATCTTACGGGTTGGCAATTGGTGGATGAAACCTTGTTCGACTTTTCGGTTGGGACGACGATCCAGCCCAGTTCCTTTTTGGTGGTGGCGGCGAACCCGGGCTCGATCGAGTCCGCTTACGGTCTTTCGGGCGTCCTAGGCCCCTGGTCGGGCGACTTGAACGACGAGTATGCGGTGGTTCGCTTAGTCGATGGGGACCGCGGCGACGTGGACACGGTAGAATACCGAAACGGGGACGGCTGGCCGCTGGAGGCGGATGGTTCCGGATCGTCCCTGGAGTTAATTGACGTAAAGAGCGACAACAACATCGGACCACACTGGGCTGAGAGCGTGGAACGGGGCGGGACTCCCGGACGCAAAAACGGCGTGGCGGAAGGATCAGTCGTGATCAACGAATTTCTGGCGTCTTCGCTTGTGGGAACAGCAGACTGGATTGAGCTTTACAATCACGGCGACACGGAACGGGATATTTCTGGTTGGTACTTGACGGACGACGCAACGACGCTGACGGAATGGATCATCCCCTCAAACACCCTTCTTCAGCCCGGCCAATCGGTGTTTTTTGATTCACTCAATTTTGGAATATCGGCCGAAGGTGAGGAAATTTTTCTGACCCGTTCCGACGGACTCACGGTTGAAAGCAGGGTCGCATTCGGCACCCAGCAGGCCGATGTGACACAGGGACGATATCCGGACGGCGATCCGTCTTGGAGTTTCTATCCCAACAACGGCACGCCGGGCCAATTGAATGGGCCACCGACGACGGACTCCCTCGTCATTAACGAAATCATGTATCACCCTGCCGGCAACAACGACGCGGAAGAATTCATCGAAGTCTACAACGCGAGCCCAGACGAGGTGGATTTAACCGGGTGGAGCATTAACGGCGGTATACGCTACAGTTTTCCGGAGGGCAAGACTCTCCACGCCGGAGCCTACTTGGTGGTGGCGAACGATCCGGACTCAGTGAATGCGAAATATTCCTTGGATGATTCACTGGGGCCTTTCGACTCGCGCCGGCTTTCTAACCGGGGCGAAAACCTTAACCTGCGCGACGCGCTGGGGAATGTGGTGGACGCGGTCTTTTACCGGGACCGCGGAAGGTGGCCGCGAACAGCGGACGGGGAAGGTGCTTCGCTTGAATTAAAGTCGCCGAGAATGGACAACGCGCTCCCAGAAGCTTGGATGGTGGGCAGCGTTGCATCGGAGGGAACGCCCGGGACCGCTAACCATTCGAATACAAACACAACGACTATCATTTTTTCCGCAGGGCACTATCCGGTGATACCAACATCCGCCGAGGCAGTCACCATTCGTGCTAGGGTATCGAACTTGGACCGACCGGTTCACCTGCGTTGGAAGAAAGATGCCGATGCCGTGTTTCAGTCGATCGCCATGACGCCGATTTCTGGCACGGATCTGGTCGCGGTGATACCTCCGCAAGGCGACCGCGATTTGGTCGAATATTACATCGAGGCGGAGGACACCGCCGGCCACCTCGCCATCTGGCCGCCAGGAGCGCCGGTCTTTCAGCTGGCCTCGGGAGGTGAGGTTCCCTTCACGCTGCGCTACCTTTGTCTGGACTCCCCTGCTCCGAACGGCGTGCCGTCGTTTCGCTTGCTGATTCCCCAGGAGACGCTGGACGAATTGCAGACGCGCGAACTATCGAGCGATGAACTGCTGCCCATCACGATGACCTATGGCGACGAGGTATTCCCATTTGCCCGGTATCGATACCGGGGAACGCTCAAGCGGCAGTGGTCGGTAAGGTCGTACCGGATCGACCTGGAGCACGATCATCCGTTTGCGGGCGAAGATCGTTTGAATTTTAACGGGAAGCGACCCGGACCAGAATGGCTGGCCACTGAATACGTCAAGGAAGCAGGCTTCGCCGTCCCTGAGCTCCAGGCAATTCGGCTACACGTGAATCATCGTGACCAGGGACCCTACCTTTGGTCAGAGCGCATCGGTGAAGACTATTTGGAAAGGAACTATCGTGGTTCCTCAACTGGAGCTTGGTACGAAAGCTGGGGTGAAGAAGACACAGGGCTTGTCCCTCCGGAGATTCTAGAGGTACTCAATGTGGTTCGAAACCCGAACCCGGTGGACTACGCTGCAGCGGTGCGACAGGTCATCGACCCGGACCAGTGGCTGAGCTGGGCGGCCTCGATGGCCTTGCTAGGGAATAACGAAACGATCCTCAGCGGCATCAGTGGAAATCACGCGGTTTACCAGCATCCGGACTCCGGTCTTCTGAGGCTGGAGCCGGTCGATCTTGACGCTTCATGGGAACCAGCGAACCTTGGCATGGAGATGCACGTGGCCACCCCCCTGCCCCGCCAGGAATGGCCCCCAGGGCTGGAAGCGCTGGAGGCTTTGACTCGCACTCCTTATTTCCAGCGACGCTACTACCAGATCTTGGCCAACGAACTGGATAGGTGGTTTAGTCCGTCCAGATTGGCGGGTGCCGTCAACGACCACTTCAACTTGATCGACCCCGGCGGACTGAGCGCGCCAGATCAGGGCTCGCCAGCGACGACCAGCGGGTATCTCGATTTGCGGCGCGACGCAGTGGAGCAGCAGATCAGCGACCTCGTAGACACCACCGCGGGCTTCGCTCCAAAACTAATTGTCCCCGAAATCAGTCGGATCTACTGGCAACCATTTCCCGTGGCAGAGCTTTCAGGCATCGTAGTGCCCGACACGCACCGAGTCCTAGTCAACCAGAGCACCGCGAAAGTTTCCTTAGATTCGACTAACGGAACCTGGAGCTATAGCACCTCCTTGTCGTCGGGCGACACGGTCCTGAGCCTTTCGGCCCAGCCCTTGAGCAACCGCTCGTATCAAACGCCGGAACAGTTCCTCACCCTGCGCTATGACGATAACGACGACGACGGCGACGGCCTGCCCAACAGCTGGGAAACGTATTACGGGTTGGACCCAAACGACGATGGCAGCGTCGATCCCGACCAGGGTGCCGCTGGCGACCCGGACGGCGACGGAACGACCAACCTCGCGGAATACGAAGCCAAATCCCATCCGATGCTGTCCCTCTCACCCCTACTGAGAATCGCCGAGCTCTCGCCCAGCGAACTATGGCTAACCTGGTCGTCCGCACCGGGTGCGATCTATCAGATACAATCCAGCGACAACCTGGCCGGCACCTGGACCGACCTTGGTATCCCTTTAGCGGGTAATGGAACCGACTTGTCCGCCACATTCTCCATCCTTCCTGCGCCGCGAAAATTTTTTCGTATTGTGGTCAAAATCGAGTAATGACCAAACAGCCTTATGAAGAAAATATCCCTTTCTATTTTTACTACCTTAATCTGGGCAATCACCGCCATCGCCCAAGCGGCCAACCTATATGTGAATCCTGATGGAAATCACACGCCGCCTTTCGCGACATGGGCTCAAGGTGCCACCAACATCCAGGCCGCGGTGGACGCCGCGGCGGAAGGTGACACCATTTATCTCGCTGACCATACCTACTTACTGAAAGAAACCATCACCGTGAATAAAGCCATCACAATAAAAGGCTTCAACGGCCCGGATGATTGCGTGGTGGATGGACGGAATGATGTCCGTTGCTTTGACATCAATAGTGCAAGCCTGATCGACTTGACGATTCAACATGGTTTCATACGGGGGGGAGGCCTTGGTGATCCCGAGAGGGAATACGGCGGGGGTGTATACGCCAGAAATTGCGTGATCAGCAACTGTGTGTTTCGAGAGAACGGCGGTAGTCAGGGGCTTCACGGAATTCTTCCCGCTGGCTCAGCACTGGCCGCCCGGGAGGGCAGCGTGGTGAGGGATTGCACCTTTTACGACAACAACAAAGGAGGCGATGGCTTTTCTGATCCCTCCACGGTTCATGTTGGCAGCGGCAGCCTGATCGAACGTTGCATCATCCGGCACAATGTAACGTCAGTGGGCGCCTTGGACTGCGACCACTCCACGGTCGTCCGATGCCAGATCTACAGCAATCAATTCAGAGGGGTAACGATGGTCGGGGGATCCATGCGTGATTGCCAGATCTTCGACAATGATGGCTCCCCTAGTGTGATCGCCTTTACCGCCGGAAGCGCGGTCAAGCCGAGCAACCAGGGGGGAGGAGTGCATATCAGCGAAGGGGGCGTTGTCACACGGTGCCTTATTCAAAACAACGGTAGCCGAATCGGGGGTGGCGCCTACATCGAGAACGGGATGCTGGGAAATAGCCTCATTCTAGATAACCGCAGCCATTACGATCGAGAACATCCGCCAGGATACTTCGATGTTCCGTCGGATGGCGGGGGGATCTATATCCAAGGGCGGGGCCAGCTCGAAAACTGCACTGTGCTCAACAATCGTTCATCTCACACCACCGGGGGGGTTTTCTGGAAATCCTCCTTCGACCCGATCGATGAAACCGTCATTCGCAACAACATCCTATACTCCAACAGCGGATTCAATCTGCCCGTGGAAGCCTACGTCGTCACTATTGAGCACAACTGCATTCAGGACGGAACTAGTCTGAAGGACGGCAACATCAACAGCGATCCTTTGGTCGCTGAGGATTACCGCCTGAGCGAATCTTCTCCATGCCGAGACACCGGAACTAATCAAGAATGGATGACTGCAAACGGCGATTACGCCGGCATCAAGCGTGTCGTTAACGGCGACGTAGACATGGGCGCCTTGGAGTTTGTGGTGCCCCTCATCATCACGCAGATTCAGCACACTGATGAACAGGTCACTCTGAGCTGGACCTCGTCCCCTGATGCCGCCTATCAGCTCGAGGAAACCGACGACCTATCCACGAATTCATGGGACAAAATCGGCGCCGTCGTGACCGCAACCGGAACAGTCTCGTCACAGACCGAAACCGTTGTTCCTCGATTTCGACACTTTTATCGATGTAAACATGTTCTCTTCGAGTAAAGAACCGCCTGCTAAGTAGGTGGCCAAAGCCCTGCTGATTTACGCCTTATTACCAACGAACATGTGCGATGATGGGGAGTACGTTTTCTATAGAAATGGATTCTACTAGTTCCGCTGAGCCGCTGTCACCGACCAATGACGGGTGCCTCCGCTTAATCCCAGGATCCGGAGACCACTTTGCCGTTTAGGCGGATACCCGCTTCTTCATAGTTGATCGTCACCCGCTCGGTACGATTCGTCTCAAACTGTAGCTTCAAGACAGTGGTGCCAAGATCATCGCGGATCACAGTGATTCCAGATTTGCCCGCGGTAGCTCCGAGATCGCCCTTGGCGTATTCCGATTTGGCACCGGGCTGATTGATGGACACTCGGGCTTTGGTGACTGCGTGAGGGTAAATACACTTGAGTCGAATGCACGCGTTCTCCGGCTGCTGGAGTGCCTTCCCAAACGTAACGTAGCTTGGACGGCGTGACCGCTGTGCGCGGGTCCTCAGCGGTTCGACCCACGACTTGCATTCTCCAATTCGGTTGCGAGGAGAAATAGACGAGAAGATCCGCGGGCGGCGTCCGCATGGCGACTTTGCAATTGGAGGCCGCGGGAGCCGTCATGAATGTGTTCGCCCAATGATTCCCGATCTGTAGGCCGATGTTCTGTGTGTTCCTACGAATCAAATCGGAACAATTGAATTTACTATCAACCAAATCGCGCAGCGCAGCGCCTGTGAATTGAGGCGACATTCGAAACCTGCTTGGCGAGGACTCGGACGGAGTCGAAGAAAGGGCCAGCGAACTAGGGTTAAAGCGAGACGGCGAGTAAGCAAGTTGAGCCCTCAAGGGACTCTCTTGAGTGGGAACGTCTTCTAATTCGCTAGGTTCGCATTTCAATAATTGGAAATTGACCTGAGTCTGAGTTGATTTCTAGTTTCAATCGTAACTTTGTATTTATAATACAATATCATAAACACCTAATTGAAACCCCTATGACTGCAATGCCCTCCAGGATTAAGTTGTTATTTTCGGCAATCGTAATCACTTATTTATCAATCAATTCGCTGGCTAATGAAGGTCCTGAGGTAATTAACGAAGGTGCGATTCGGCTAGCGCCTTTCGTTGTGTTCGCGGGTTACCCCACTCTCATCGATGGATTGACTGGGAAGCAGTATAAAGGACCGGATCCTGTTGTGAGGGGCTTCAATGCGACTTTTAAGGATTTACTGGTCGGCTTTCATGAAAAGCTCCTGCGATACGAGATTCAGCATATGAATCTACGTACCGAGGCTGGGGATGTTATGGAGGCCGAATTGAAAGCTCTGACGGAGAGTTTCGGAATCAAGAATTTCAAGGCTGATCGATCGCAATGGCTGAAACGCGAGCGTTCGATTCTCCATCGTTTGAATACGAAACCGTTTTTCCGGATCGATGCGTTGGTTGTTTGGGATCTGGATAGATTGAATGAGATGTTACCGGAGATGCCTAAAGGCAAATACGCGAAAAATATTCGTTATAATGAGGAGACGAAAACTTGGGAGCGACGCGTTTTAACGAAATGGAACGTGAACTACTATCACGTCAATTATGACACGGGCAGAGGTTCTGACGTAAGAGTTATAAAGGAGGATGGACTGAATTTGGATACGAACAAAGGCTTTCATTCCATTTTCAGAGGACTCACTGAGCAGGTGCCGCCTGGCGCTTTTCAAGACGTGCAGATTAGTTATCCCATGTTTTATACACGCAAGAAGCCAACGGAGGAACAAATCAAGTATCTCCAAGAGACCTACGTATCCAATTTGTTTCACATATACGATCCCTTCACTTGGGTTGCTCGTCGCAACAATCGATTTCGCGGGGGCTTTCCAAACGAATTGAGGGAACGCCTAGAGATGAAGCGCTTTCGCGTAGGTGATAGGGATTGGTTCAACAAAGTCTTCGTAAACTTCCTCAACGACATTGCCCAAATAAAGGCGCTCGGCGTTAATGAGATATACGAAATACAAGCTATTCAACGTTGGCAGAATTCGAAGAGCGTACTCGGCGAAGGGCTCGATTTGCTGAATTGGCGCAAAGGCGAGAATCGCAAGGGTGAGGATGCCGATCGCAACGCCAAGATATGGATCAATTTCGATAACCCTGGAGGCGCTCGGTTCATCGCGCTCGATGCGTACATGCGCTACGCCGATCGATTTCTCGATGCCGTGCGTACGCGGGTTTTGAATTCAAAATCGGGATTTTCGGGCAAAGAGCTGTTTAAGGACGCAATCGAAGAGGTTTCTGGGGTTCCGTTCGAAAAGTACTATCCGGCAGCTAGGAAGGCCCAAATTCAGAGGCTGGAATCATACCGGCCAAAGGGCTAGGCCCCAAGCTGCACGGCGTTTTCTTTTGAGGGATCTGAGAGCGGCGTAAAATGACGCGCTGATTTCTGTCGAATACCACTAAGCGTTAAAACGCCTTTATTCGTTCGAATATTTCTATGCCATGGCCACCCACATGCGTTGTCCTAGCCAACCATGGAGGGTGATCTAACTCCGTCAATGTCGGTGAGAAACGCGACCGACTAAATCGATTTTTGACAGTATAGCGTATTCGATTACTCGTTCGGCAATGCGATTACCGGAGATTTAGTTTAGTCGAGGCCTTTAAAAGGCTAAAGGAATCGAATCTTACGGTTAGCTCTGTAAGTGAATTTTTGCCCATTACTCTTTGGCGGCCGGTATGCCTTGATCATAATCAGACTCACGACAATTCTAGCGGGGCTTGTAAGATGGTGGAGAGGCGTCGGCTCGAATGAACGGAGGCTGAGCGCAACTAGGCAGGCCTAACTTGATAGGGCAAAAGCAACCTTTAAACCTACCCCTCGCATCAAGTCGGAACAATTGAATTTCCTATTAACAAAATTAACCACACTATCTACAAATTCTGCTTACTCAATTCTTTCACTGCATAATCAACGGCTCGTGCGGTTAACGCCATATAGGTTAAAGACGGGTTAACACAAGAGGCGGAAGTCATACAAGAACCATCTGTGACAAAAACATTTTTGGCTTCATGGCATTGATTCCATTTGTTTAATACCGAAGTTTTAGGGTCTTTTCCCATTCTTGCAGTGCCCATTTCATGGATGCCGCTGCCCATTGGTGCTTGCCCATCCCAAACGCTAACGTTTTTAGCACCTGCTGCTTCCATCATTTCTTTTGCTGATGCCAAAATATCTTTTTTCATGGCTAATTCATTTTCCCTCAACTTGGTTTCGATAAACAAGGTGGGTAAACCGTGAATGTCTTTTTTACTAGGGTTAAGTTGTACCTTATTATCATGATAAGGTAAGATTTCTCCAAAACCATAAAATGCCATTTTCCAACCACCTAATTGAGTGATTGATTTTTTGAAATCAGCACCAACACCTAATTGCCCCATTTTGCTTTCCCATCCAGCACGACTTGCGTTTCCTTGAAAACCAAAACCTCTTATATAATCAGGATGTTTGTCCCATACATTTCTAAAACGAGGAATATAAATACCATTTGGTCGCTGCCCATTATAGTATTTATCTAAGTCTCCGTCAAAGTCTGCATAAGCATGCAAATCAAATAAATGATCCATTAAATTATGTCCTAATTCTCCACTTGAATTACTAAATCCATTTGGAAAACGATCACTCGTAGACTGTAATAAAATTTGAGTAGACCCTAAAGTAGAAGCGCACAAGAAAACTAATTTTGCCTTATACTCTACACTTTTACCTGTCTCCGTATCCAATACTCTAACGCCTGTTGCTTTGCTTTTATCCTTATCAAAAAGCAAGGTTTCTACTAACGAATTTGGACGTAAAGTCATATTTCCTGTCGCTATTGCCGCAGGTAAAGTTGAACTTTGACTACTAAAGTAAGCACCATAAGGACAACCTCGATAACAAAGATTTCGGTGTTGGCAAGCTGGACGACCATTATAAATTTTAGTTAGATTAGCCGCTCTTCCGATAGTCATGACTCGCTTCGGCCATTTTTCCTCGATACTGCTTTTAATACTTTTCTCCACACAAAACATCTCCATTGGCGGCAAAAATTCACTATCCGGAAGTTGTGGCAAATTTTCAACTTGACCCGAAACCCCAATATATTTTTCTACATAACTGTACCAAGGGGCTATGTCTTTGTATCGAATAGGCCAATCCACGGCTATTCCTTCTTTAGCATTAGCCTCAAAATCTAAATCGCTCCAGCGGTAGGATTGCCTGCCCCACATAAGCGATCGTCCACCTACATGATTGCCTCGAAGCCAATTAAAAGGCTGTTTGGGCGGCGTCGTATAGGGATGGTCTTTATCTTTTATCCACAAGTGTTTCGTACCTTCATTAAAGGCATAAACGGTGGATTGAATAGGATACGTTTCTTTATCTGCTGCCGTCGTTTTATTCCTGTGTGGCAATTCCCAAATTGGTGTATTGGCGGTTGTGTAATCTTTGACGTGTTCTAATTTTCTACCTCTTTCTAACACTAAGGTTTTTAAGCCTTTTTCAGTCAATTCTTTGACTGCCCAACCGCCTGTGATACCTGAACCAACTACAATTGCGTCGAATGTATTTATGTCTTTCATTTTTTATTTTAGAGGCCAGCGGGCAGACCATAAACCAGCTCGAATACTTAAGCGGGCGAGTTAAACTTTATCGCCAGAGGTCACAGTGCAAAACTGCATACTGCCAACTGTAAAACTACATACTGAGCTATGCACTCCGTCCTTCAATCCCTACTTGAATTTTAGGTTCAGCAGCCACTGCAACACAACCCTCAAATTTAGTTGGAAGCGGATTATAATTCATCAATTCTTTAATGGCATATTCAGACGTAAAGTAACCAACTAAAACCAATTCTTTTATTTTAGAAATAAAGGCCTTTTCGCCAGTTTTCTGCTGATTCCCTAAAGCTTTTTTCTCATTTAAGACCAAGAATTTTTGACGCTCATCTGGAGAACTGTTTAAAAAATTATTGCCTGTAAAGAACTGACATTCTTCTTCAAATTTGACTAATTCTTTAGGAAATTGTAATTGCTCAAAGCCATTAAATACATTCTTTAGCATCAAATCGATGAACTCTGTCAGATGCAAACTTTTAGCCCCCGGGGTATCGGTTTCTGGCAAAATGGTTTCTGCTAATGCTTCTATGGTTTCTGCTTGTTCTTTGGTTAGAAACTGCGGCACCCAGTCAAGCGCTCCTTTAGGCTTACACCCGCTCATAGCACCTACTATGACAGAAGCGGAAACAGCGCCTCCGAGAAGGTAAACAGTTTGTTGAATGGCTTTTCTTCTATTCATTTTACCAAATACTTTATACTTCTTTAGTTAAACATTGATTCCAACTAAGCCAATAACTAATTTGCTTAACCATAATGCAAAATCATATATTTTTCTTGGTTTGAAATCAGGTAATTTTCTATTAACCAATCCTTGCCCTCTATCGCTGCCACGAACTCGACCAACAGGTCGTTCGCCCGCCCACTTCATCGCGTTCCAAAACCTTACCCATTTTCGGGCAAACCCCACCCGCTTTCCAGCGATGCCGAAAAAGCCACGACCTAGGCGGGTCCGTGTAGTCTGGAGCCACATACTTCATTGCCCCGCGACAAACGAAACGCAGCGAATCAAACAAAGCTTTTTGCTCCTTTTCGCCCAAGCAACCCAATCGACGGTCCGGTCGAATCCGTGCTCGCCAAAGTATCTCATCCGCCATCCAGTTTCCTACGCCGGGAAATAAATCCTGCACGAGCAAAAGCGACTTTACAATCGCCCGACTACGCCGCTCCAAAATGCGATCGAAATACTCGTAGTCGAAT